>Ga0155471_136_pt1 | contig 62541 bp, 57 predicted proteins | sample RifCSPhighO2_12_FD_107129 | JGI IMG/M metagenome (GOLD analysis project Ga0155471, IMG submission 107129) | Curvibacter sp. RIFCSPHIGHO2_12_FULL_63_18
GTTCGCCTTTGCCCTGCGCGAGATTGCACAGCGCCAAAACCCCGGCGCACCGGGCTTGCACCACGCCATCGCCGACCGCCCGATCCGCCAGGTGCTCACGCTCATGCACGGCAACCTCGGCCACAGCTGGACGCTCGAAGAACTGGGCCAGCAGGCCGGCCTGTCGCGCTCGGCGCTGGCCGAGCGCTTTCGCAACGCCCTGGGCGACACGCCGCTGAACCACCTGCGCACCCTGCGCATGCAGAAGGCCATGCAGCTGCTGGCCAACACCCGGCAGTCGCTGGAACAGATCGCGCAGGCCGTGGGCTACCAGGACGCCTTCAGTTTTTCCAAGGTCTTCAAACGCACCACCGGCCAGTCGCCGCGCCAGTTCCGCGAGCAGGACGCCGCGGACCGGCAGAGCCCGTACCGGGCCAAGGAGGCCTCCTGAATTCAGCGCCGGGCTGCCCCAAGCTGAATTCAGCCCCCTGGGGGGGGGCGCGACCCGTGCAGCGGCGGAGCGCGGAGGCCTTATTTCCTGGCGTAGTCTTCCATCGGCTTGTCGTTCGGGGTGGATCAGATCTGGTAGGGTCGCTACGTGGCATTTTTCGTAGCGCGTACTCCTGACCGTATAAAGCAGACACTTGCCCCTCGGTCTAACTTGGCTTACAGCGCAATCGCTCGTAATAAATTAAATTTCACATACGCTCAAGCGGCTGCTTCCGGGCTGGCAGTTGATTGCACGCTCGATTCTCCTGCAACCCGAGAAAACATTTGCACGCACATGCTGAGTCCGCCGCAACATGCAGCGGAGTACCGGCGACGTTGTTTAGCCTAAGAGCACCCAAGATGCAACCGGCACGAGTTTCGGAAGTCACCCATCACGATAGTGCCGCTGAGCGTTTCATGCCGCTTCCAGCGCACCAATCCCCCATGCGCCTCGACTACTTGCGCCCGCAATTCGCGCATGTTCCGCTCCGTGACAAGGCTTGCGCGGCGGATCAACGGCCCTTGAATTCGAGCACCGGGCGCGCCGTGCCGGCCGTCAGGGCCTTGACGGCCGAAGCAAGCCCGTCCTTCACGTCTTCTGTCTCGAACAAGGGCATGGCAATGTTGAACATCACTTCGTCGGCCGCCTGAACACCGCCGTTGGCCCAGGCGCGCAGCAAAGCCTTGTGGGCGGCGTGGGCGCGTGTCGGGCCTTGCACGAACTTCGCGGCGAAGGCATGCGCCTCTACAAGCAGCTCGGCATCGGCGACAACGCGGTTGTCTGCCCTCGCAATCGCCTCCATCGCCCTGTTTGCCGCCGTTGCTTTCTGCCAGGACAAGGGCTAAGCCGTGACCACCGCCGTGGTGGACCGCGCTGGCACTGTGCGCGCCGTGCGACGTGCAGACAACGCTGTGGCGGTGCACCTGGCGGTCACCTGGACGAGCAGTACACGGGCCTGCTGACGGCTGCCGGGGCCAATCCCAAGCTCATCGACCGCAGCGGCAGCACACCGCGGCAGCTGCCTTAGTCTGGCGCCTTGGGTACCAAGGTGTAGGCCGGGTGCTGCCCGGTCAGCAGCAAAAACATGGCGAACATGGGGCCCTGCATGCAGCGCTCGTCGGTCGGGCTTTCCAGCGCCTGCCAGGTGCGGGACTGCAGGCCACCGCGGCTGCCGGTTTGCAGCGAGTAGCCCATCAGCTCGGCCGCCTGGGCCTGGTTCAGCCCGGCCGCAACGCGCGCGGCCTTGAGCTGTTCACCCGTGGGAATGGGCATGGTGAGCGTGATGGGCGCTGGGAGCGGAGCGGGTGTGGTGGCGGTGTCTGGCGTCATGCCCCGGACTGTAACGCGCGCAGCACGTTTTCGGCCGTGGCCGGGGCGGTCAGGCGCACCAGCTTGTCGTCGCCACGTGCCTGGGCCACGGCGTCACGCAGCGCCTCATACACGCTGATGGCCAGCATGAACGGCGGCTCGCCCACGGCCTTGCTGCCAAACACGTTGTCCTCGCGGTTGGGTTCGGGCCACAGGTCTACCTTGAAGTGCTCGGGCACATCGCCCGCGGTGGGGATCTTGTAGGTGCTGGGCGCGTGGGTGCTGAGGTAGCCCTTGTCGTTCCACACCAGTTGCTCGGTAGTGAGCCAGCCCATGCCCTGCACAAAGCCGCCCTCGATCTGCCCCACATCGATGGCCGGGTTGATGCTGCGGCCCACGTCGTGCAGGATGTCCACTTTCAGCACCTTGCTCTCTCCCGTGAGCCTGTCGATGACCACCTCGGTACACGCGGCGCCATAGGCGAAGTAATAGAAGGGGCGGCCGGTGAGCGTGGTTTTGTCGTAATGGATTTTGGGCGTGCGGTAGAAGCCGTCGCTCCACAGCTGGATGCGGTTGGCGTAGGCCAGCTTCACCACCTCGTCGAAGCTGCGCGTGGTCACGGGCGAGAACACCTCGCCGCCCTTGAACTTGATGGCGCCGGCGCCGCAGCCGTCCAGCCCGCAGACGAAGGCTGCCAGGTTGTCGCGCACATGGCGCGCGGCAAACTGGGCGGCGCGGCCATTCAGGTCGGTGCCCGCGCTGGCGGCGGTGGCCGATGCATTGGGCACCTTGCTGGTATCGCTGGCGGTGCACAGCACGCGCGCAAACGGAATGCCCAGTTCGTCCGCCACGATTTGCGCCACCTTGGTGTGCAGGCCCTGGCCCATCTCGGTGCCGCCGTGGTTCACCTGCACGCTGCCGTCGGTGTACACATGCACCAGCGCGCCAGCCTGGTTAAACAGCGTGGCGGTGAAGCTGATGCCGAACTTGACCGGGGTGATGGCAATGCCGCGCTTGAGCACGGGGCTGCCTGCATTCCATGCAGAAATGGCCTCTACCCGGCGTCGGTATTGCGCAGAAAGCTCCAGTTTTGATAGCAAAGGGTGGAGGATGTTGTCCTCCACCTTCATCTGGTAGTGGGTGGTATCCCGTTTCTGGTCGGTGCCGGCAATGGCTTCGTCGCTGTAGAGGTTGCGCAGGCGCACGTCCAGCGGGTCCAGCTTCAGCGCACGGGCAATGTCGCCCATGATGGTCTCGATCAGGATCACACCCTGCGGGCCGCCAAAGCCGCGAAATGCGGTGTGGCTTTGGGTGTTGGTCTTGCAGCGGTAGGAGGTGATGTCCACGTCCTGCAGGTAGTAGGCGTTGTCGGTGTGGAAGATGGCGCGGTCGGCCACGGGGCCGGACAGGTCGGCGCTGAAGCCGCAGTTGGCGGCCATCTGCAGTTGCAGCGCGGTGAGGCGGCCGCTGTCGTCAAAGCCCACGGTGTATTCGTAGGCAAAGGGGTGGCGCTTGCCGGTGACCATGAAGTCGTCGTCGCGGTCCATGCGCAGCTTCACGGCCTGTTTGGTCTTCACCGCGGCCACGGCGGCCCACACGGCCAGGTGGCCGGCCTGGGTTTCCTTGCCGCCAAAGCCGCCGCCCATGCGCCGGCATTCCACCTTGACGGCATGGTTGTCGATGCCCAGCGCGTGGCTCACCCAGTGCTGCACCTCGCCCGGGTGCTGGGTGCTGCTGTAGATGCACCACTGGTTTTGCTCCAGCGGCATGGCGTAGGCAATTTGCCCCTCCAGGTAAAAGTGCTCCTGGCCGCCCACCTCCAGCGTGCCGTGCAGGGAATGCTGTGCCTTGGCGAGTGCGGCGGTGGCGTCACCACGGCGCACCGTCACCGGGGGCAGCACAAAACTTTGGGCCTCCAGCGCCTGCTGCACGGTCAGCACCGCGGGCAGGGCCTCGATGTTCAGCTTCACCTTGCGTGCCGCGTGGCGCGCCTGCATGGCGGTGTGCGCCACCACCACACCCACCACCTGGCCGACAAACTGCACGGTGTCCATGGCAAACACGGGCTCGTCGCCCGCAAAGGCGGCCAGCATGGGGTCGCCGGGAATGTCCTCGCTCAGCACCACATTCACCACACCGGGCATGGCCAGCGCGGCGCTGGCGTCCACGCCCAGCAGCTTGCCGTGCGCTTGCGTTGAGAGGATGGGCGCCGCGTGCAGCGTGCCGCGCACCTCGGGCAGGTCGTCGATGTAGTGCACGGCGCCGGCCACCTGGGCCAGGGCGCTTTCATGGAACTGGTTGACCCCGGCAGCGGGGCCACGCGGTGTGGGGGCGGCCTCCAGCACGGTGGGCGACAGGCTGGGCATGCCAGAGGCGATGACGGACGCGGCGCTCATGCGGCTTCTCCTTCCAGCACAAAGCTTTCGAGGTTGATGGCGGCCAGGCCCTGGCTCTCCAGCCAGTAGCGCTGCAGCAGATTGCCCAGCACCTCGGTACGGTAGGCGCTGCTGGCGCGCATGTCGGAGATGGGGGAGAACTCGGCACGCAGCGTGGCCATGGCGTTCATCACCGTGTCGGCCGTCCAGGGCTGGCCCAGCAGCGCCGCCTGCGTTTTGACAGCCCGCACCGGCGTGGCGGCCACACCGCCCACCCCGATGCTGGCGTGCGCCACCTTGCCGTTCACGATGTGCAGGTTCAGCGCCAGGCAGACGGCGGAGATGTCGTCTTCAAAGCGCTTGGAAATCTTGTAGACCCTGGAGCGCTCGTTGGCAACCGCCTTGGGCACCTTGATCCAGGCCAGCACCTCGTCTGCGGCCATCACGTTCTTGCGGTAGCCGGTGTACAGGTCTTCCAGGCGCAGCTCGCGGTGCACCACCTTGCCTTTGCGCAAGGCCATCAGCACCACGTTGGCCCCCAGCGCAATCAGCAGCGGCATGGAGTCGCCAATGGGCGAGCCATTGGCCACATTGCCGCCCAGCGTGCCGGCGTTGCGCACCGGCAGGCCGGCAAAGCGGCTGGCAAAGGCGCCCAGCTGCGGCCGGTCGGCCACCAGGGCGGCAAAGGCGTCGGTCAGCGTGACGGCGGCGCCGATGGCGATGTGGTGCGGGTACTGCTCCACGCGCTTCAGCTCGGCCACCTGGGTCACGTCCAGCACCTGGGCAAAGTCCATGTGCATTTTGTTGACCCACAGGCCCACATCGGTGCAGCCGGCCACGATTTGCGCCTGCGGATGCTGGGCACGCGCGGCCAACAGACCTCGCAGCGTGGTGGGCGATTTATAAGCCAAATCGGCCTCTAGCCCGCGTGGAATATGCGCGAGCAGCTCCAGTTTTGATAGCGTTTTGGCTTCGTCCACCGGCACGGCGGGCAGGCCCAGCATGGTTTGGGCGGCGTCCAGAATCGGGCGGTAGCCGGTGCAGCGGCACAGGTTGCCGCTGAGCGCGTGCTGGGCGTCGGCCCGGGTGATGGGCTGGCCGGCGTGGGCGTGCTGCTGGTACAGGCCAAACAGGCTCATCACAAAACCGGGGGTGCAGAAGCCGCACTGCGAGCCGTGGCACTGCACCATGGCCTCTTGCGCGGGGTGCAGGCAGCCGTCGTCCGCGGCAATGTCTTCCACGGTCCACAGCGCCTTGCCGTCCAGGCTGTGCGCCATCTTGATGCAGCTGTTGACGGCCTTGGTCTGCAGCTGGCCGTCCACTGCTTCGCCCACCACCACGGTGCAGGCACCGCAGTCGCCTTCGTTGCAGCCTTCCTTGGTGCCGGTGCAGTGCAGGTCTTCGCGCAGCACCTCCAGCAGGGTGCGGGTGGGGGGGACGTTGGGCAGGGTCACGATCTCGCCGCGGCGGATAAATCTCAAAACTTGGGTTGTCATGGAATGGGTTCCTCGTGCGGGAGGGTAAGTCGGGAGGGGCATGGCTCCCATACGCATTAGCATATGGCACCAATTTACACGCCTGTATGAGAGACCAATCCCTTTTCGACAAGATAGACCTTCATCTGATCAGGGTCCTTCATACCGTGTTAACCGAGCGCAGCGTTTCCAAAGCCGCCATCCGACTGGGCATGCACCAGCCGGCGGTGAGCGCGTCGCTGAAACGCCTGCGCGACTTTGCCGGCGACCCACTTTTGGTGCGCTCCGGCTCGGGCATGGTGCCCACCGAAACGGCGCTGCGCATGCTGGAGCCCAGTGCCAGCATATTGCGTGCCGCCGAGATGCTGTTTTCTGATGCCCGCGGCTTTGAGCCCGCCACCGCGCGCAATACCTTCCGCCTGGCCGCCAGTGACTACCTGGACCCGCTGTTCTTGCCCCAGCTGGTCGCGCAGATCAAATCGCACGCGCCGCTGGCCGAGATCGAGATCCACCCCCTGTCGGGCGCCAGCGACTACCGCACTCTGCTGGCCCAGGGCGATATTGATGTGGTGATTGGCAACTGGCCGCAACCGCCCGACGACCTGCACCTGGGCCGCCTGTTTGGCGACGAGGTGGTGTGCCTGGTGTCCAAAAAACACCCGGCCGTGCGCCGCGGCTGGGACCAGGCCTCGTGGCTGGAGGCCGAACACATTGCGCCCGGCGCCACCCACCCCGGTGCCAAGGGAGTCATTGACGACCACCTGACCGGCCTGGGCCTGCAGCGCCATATCGTGGCGCGCTGCCCGCATTTCGGGCTGATTCCGGGCATGGTGGCATCAACCTTGCTGGTGCTCACCACCGGCAGGCAGTACTGCGAACGGTTTGTGGACACACTGCCGGTCAAAATACTGCCTTGCCCCGTGGAATTCCCCCGCATGATGTACTACCAGCTTTGGCACGCCCGCACCCATACCAGCGCCTCCAACAAGTGGCTGCGCGAGCGCATCAAGTCGGTCGCGGCCGAACTCCGAAAAGAATAAGAGACACCTACCCATGGTTACCCCCGTACCCGATTCCCCGCCTTCCTCCGTTCCCCGTCTCCAGCTCACCGGCATCACCAAGGCCTACCCCGGCGTGGTGGCCAACAGCGAGGTGTCGCTCAGCGTGTTGCCCGGCCAGACCCACGCGGTGCTTGGCGAAAACGGCGCCGGCAAGTCCACGCTGATGAAGATCATTTATGGTTCCATCAAGCCCGACGCCGGTCAGGTGCTGTTCAACGGCAAGCCCGTCTCCATCCGCAACCCCAAGGAGGCACGCGCCCTGGGCATCAGCATGGTGTTCCAGCACTTCAACCTGTTTGACACCATTACCGTGGCCGAGAACGTCTGGCTCGGGCTGGACAAGGCACAAAGCCTGGAGCAGGTCACCGCCAGCATCACCGCCAAGGCGGCCGAATACGGCCTGGACATCGACCCCAGCCGCCCGGTCCACACGCTGAGCGTGGGCGAGATGCAGCGGGTGGAAATCATCCGTGCGCTGCTGACCAACCCGCAGCTGCTGATCCTGGACGAACCCACCTCGGTGCTCACGCCGCAGGCGGTGGAAAAACTGTTTGTGGTGCTGAAAAAGCTGGCCTCTGAGGGCTGCAGCATTCTGTACATCAGCCACAAGCTGCATGAAATCCGCGAACTGTGCAACGCCTGCACCGTGCTGCGCGGCGGCAAGGTCACCGGGGTGTGCAACCCGGCCGAAGAGTCCAACGCTTCGCTCTCGCGCCTGATGATTGGTGCTGAGCCACCGCAGCTGGAGCACCGCCCCCTGCATGCCGGTGCCCCGGTGCTGCGCGTGAGCCAGCTGAGCCTGGCGCGCGAAGACCAGTTCGGGGTGGACCTGGATGGTATTTCGCTCACCGTACATGCCGGCGAGGTGGTGGGCATTGCCGGTGTGTCGGGCAATGGCCAGAAGGAGTTGCTGTATGCGCTGTCGGGCGAAGACTGCCGTGCGCCCAAAGGCAGCATCCGCATGGACCAGGTCGATGTATCAGCGGTGCACCCTGGCGGGCGGCGCAAGCTGGGCCTGCACTTTGTGCCGGAGGAGCGCCTGGGCCGCGGTGCCGTGCCCACGCTCAGCCTGGCACAAAACATGTTGCTGACCCGTACCGGCTCCATCTCCCTGCCCAAGTTCGCTGGGGGCTGGATTCGCGTGGGCCAGCTCGAGGAACATGCCGCCCGCATCATCAAGGCCTTCGGCGTGAAAGCCAATGGCCCCAGCGCCGTGGCGCGCTCGCTGTCGGGTGGCAATTTGCAAAAGTTCATCGTCGGCCGCGAGATTGACGCCGCGCCCAAGCTGTTCATCGTCTCCCAGCCCACCTGGGGGGTGGACGTGGGAGCGGCGGCACAAATCCGCGGAGCCATCCTGGCGCTGCGCGATGCGGGTTGCGCCGTGCTGGTGGTGAGCGAAGAGCTGGACGAATTGTTTGAGGTGAGCGACCGCCTGCACGTGATTGCGCGTGGCAAGCTGTCGCCCTCGGTGCCGGTGGCCGAAGCCACGGTGGAAAAGTTGGGAGAGTGGATGAGTGGTTTGTGGAATGCGCCGGAGTTGCAACATGCTTAAGCTGGAAGTACGCGCGCAACCCTCGCGGTTATGGACCTATGCCTCGCCCCTGCTGGCGGTGGCTATCACGCTGGTCATTGGTGTCATCCTGTTCTCCCTGCTGGGCAAAGACCCGGTGCGCGGCCTCATGGTGTTCTTTTGGGAGCCACTCAAGTCGGGCTACGCCCTTGGCGAGTTGACCGTCAAGGCCACGCCGCTGCTGCTCATCTCGCTGGGGCTGGCCGTGTGCTATCGCTCCAATGTCTGGAACATCGGGGCTGAAGGGCAGTACGTGATGGGCGCCGTGGCCGCCAGCGGCGTGGCCCTGATGGCGGGCCCTGGCACCGGCCGCGAGATCGTGGCGTATGTGCTGGTTGCCGGTGTACTGGGTGGCATGGTCTGGGCCGGCATTGCGGCCTTGCTGCGCGACCGCTTCAACGCCAATGAAATTCTGGTGACGCTGATGATGGTCTACATCGCCGTGCAGGTGCTGTACTACCTGGTCTATGGCCCCTGGAAAGATCCACTTGGCTACAACTTCCCGCAGTCCAAAAATTTCGATGCGGTCACCCGCATTCCCCGTTTGTTTGACGGCTCGCGCGTGAACATCGGTGTGATCTTTGCCTTGCTGGGCGTGGCGGGGCTGTGGGTGTTCCTGTTCCGCACGCGCGCTGGGTTTGCACAGCAGGTGGGCGGGTTGGCACCCGCCGCCGCGCGCTATGCCGGCTTCTCCGCCCGCAGTGCCCTGTGGACTGCCATGCTGATTTCTGGTGCGACCTCGGGCCTGGCTGGGGCGCTGGAGGTGGCAGGTCCCGTGGGCCAACTCACCCCGTTTGTGCCTGTGGGCTACGGCTTTGCGGCCATCATCGTGGCCTATGTGGGGCGCTTGCACCCGGTGGGCATGGTGTTCTCTGCCATCCTGATGAGCATGTTCTATATCGGTGGTGAACTCGCGCAGTCGCGCCTGGGTCTGCCCAAGTCGCTGACCGGCGTGTTTCAGGGCCTGCTGCTGTTCAGCCTGCTGGCCTGTGACACCCTGGTGAATTACCGCTTCAGGTGGGTCAAGCCTGTGGCCGGAGGAAAGAAATAATGGATTCCTACGCTCTGCTGATCGCATCCACGCTGAACGCTGGCACGGTGCTGGCTCTGGCTGCACTGGGGCTGTTGATCAACGAAAAATCTGGCATCGTCAACCTCGGGGCCGAGGGCATGATGCTGTGTGCCGCCATTGCCGGCTTTGCCACGGTGGTGCACACCGGCAGCCCGGTCGCCGGCTTTCTGGCGGGCATGGCGGCGGGCGCGGTGCTGGCGGCCATTTTTGGTGGCTTGGTCATTTGGCTCAATACCAACCAGTACGCCACCGGCCTGGCGCTCAGCCTGTTTGGCGGCGGCTTCTCGGCGTTTGCGGGCATCTCGTATGTGCAGGAAAAAATCCCTGACCGTGCATCTTTCGCCATTCCCGGCCTGTCGGACATTCCCTTCCTCGGCGAGGCCCTGTTTCGCCACCACCCCATGGTCTACCTGACCGTGTTCTTTGCGCTGGCCCTGATCTGGTTTTTGTACCGCACCCGCGCCGGCCTGATTCTGCGCAGCGTGGGCGAAAGCCCCGAGTCTGCCCACGCGCTGGGGTATCCGGTGCGCGGCATTCGTTTGGCTGCCGTGGTGGCCGGTGGTGCCTTGTGCGGCCTGGCCGGTGCCTATATCTCGGTGGTGTACACGCCGCTGTGGGTGGAGGGCATGGTGGCTGGCAAGGGCTGGATCGCTCTGGCGTTGACCACCTTCGCCACCTGGCGCCCGGCACGGGTGTTGCTTGGTGCGTATCTGTTTGGCGGCGTGACCATGTTGCAGTTCCATTTGCAGGGCATCGGTGTGGATGTGCCCAGCCAGTTCTTGACCATGCTGCCCTATGTCGCCACCATCTTGGTTTTGGCCCTGATATCGCGTAACCCGCGCTGGATTCGGATTAACATGCCTGCTTCAATCGGCAAGCCGTTCTATCCGGGCTCGTGATACGTGGTTGTTTCGTTTTCATCCCTCGGTTTTTTATAAGGAAGTGACATGACAGATTTGCAAAAACGTTCATTGCTCAAAATAGCGGCCCTGACCGCCGTGGCCAGTGCGGCCCTGGTGGGTTGCGGCAAAAAAGAAGAGCCGGCTCCTGCGCCCGCGCCAGCACCTGCTGCTTCTGCCCCCGCACCGGCCAAGCCTGATCCCCTGAAGATTGCTTTCGCCTACGTCGGCCCTGTGGGTGACGGCGGCTGGACCTTCGCCCACGACAACGCTCGCAAGGCGCTGGAAAAAGAATTTGGCGACAAGATCGTCACCTCCTTCGTGGAAAACGTGCCTGAAGGTGCGGACGCTGAGCGTGTGGTGCGCGACATGGCCACCCAAGGCAACAAGCTGATTTTCGGCACCAGCTTTGGTTACATGGAACCCATGCTCAAGGTGGCGCCTGACTTCAAGGACGTGAAGTTCGAGCACGCCACCGGCTACAAGCAAGCCGACAACCTGCGCACCTACAACAGCCGTACCTACGAAGGTGCGTACATGGCAGGCGTGATCGCCGGCAAGATGAGCAAGACCGGCACGCTGGGTGTGGTGGCATCGGTGCCAATTCCTGAAGTGATCCGCAACATCAACGCATTCACTCTGGGCGCACAAACCGGCAACCCCAAGATCAAGACCAAAGTGGTGTGGGTCAACGAGTGGTTCAACCCACCCAAGGAAACCGAAGCGGCTACCAGCCTGATCAACGGCGGCGCCGACATTCTGTTCCAGAACACCGACTCGCCTGCCGTGCTGAAGACTGCCCAGGACAAGGGCAAGCGCGCCTTCGGTTGGGATTCCGACATGACCGCCTACGGTCCCAAGGCTCACTTGGCTTCCTCCACCATCAACTGGGCGCCTTACTACATCAAGGCGACCAAGGATGCACTGGAAGGCACTTGGAAGTCTGAAGGTGACACTGAGTACGGCGTGAAAGAAGGCGCGATCGACCTCGTGTCCATCGCCGAAGACGTGCCTGCCGATGTGAAGGCCAAGGTCGAAGAAGTCAAGGCCGGTCTGAAAGACGGCAGCTTCTCCATCTGGAAGGGCCCCTTGTTTGACAACACCGGCAAGGAACGCCTGAAGAAGGACGAAGTCGCCGACGGCAAGATGCTGGGTGGCCTGAACTTCTTCGTCAAGGGCGTGGAAGGCAAGGTTCCCGGCGCCAAGTAAGCCGCCATCTCGCGCTGAGGCGCGAGTGAACCCGAAGAGGCCACCGCAAGGTGGCCTTTTTTATGCCTGCAGCGCGGTGGCCAAGTCCACGCTGCCTGGCTCGGCGCTTTCGATGCGGTAGCCCTTAACCACCAGGGTCCAGTGCTCGATCACCAACGCCTGCGCCTCTGTCGTGCGGCTCGCTTCCAGGTGGTCCAGCAACTCCAGATGCTCGTCGTGCAGATGGTCGTAGTCGAATTCGGTGTTGTAGAGCGCAGAGATCACGGCCTCGCGCGTCAACAAACTCTCGAACACCTGCGACAGGATGGGGTTGCCCAACTGCGCCACGAGCTCGGTGTGAAAAGCGCGCCCGAGTTGGTTGGCCAAGAGCCAGTCTTGGCGGCGCTGGGCTTGGACTTCGCGGGCAGCGTGCCGGCGCAGGTGGGTGAGTTGCTTGGGTTTGAGCTGGCCGCTGAGGCGATGCACGGCGCCAGACTCCAGCACCTGCATGGTCTCGAACAGGGCTTGTGCGTCTTCCACACTGGGCTGGGCGACGATGGTGGTCTTGGGGCCTGCCGCTTCCACCAGGCCATGTGTCTTGAGTTCGGCCACTGCGGCCCGCACCAGTGTGCGGCTTACGCCGAAGATGTCACCCAGCTCGCGCTCCGGCAGGCGAGTGCCGGGCGGCAGGCGCCGGGCGACGATGGCGGCGGTGATGGCATCGACCAAGTGTTGGACGCGAAGATTTTTCATGTTTCGCTGGATTCTAGGGGGTGGATTCTTGGAAATTTTGGTATACCAAAATACAATGGGGTCAACGTGATTTCTCCGAAAGACTCCCCATGAATGCACAAGACGATGCTGCACTGTGGAACGACTGGCAGACCCTGGGCCCGCCAGATCGCATCCCCGCCACGGCGCCGCTGCACACGCAGCTGTTTGATCGCGCGCTGACGCTTCGCCGCGTGGGTGACGCGGTCTCGGTGACCTTTGCCGACAGCGGCCAAGCCGTGCCCCATGTGCAGGTCCGCCACGGCTGGGTGTGGGTGTGTTTGGGCACCCCCGCACGCGACATCGTTGAATTGCCACGCTGGGACCAGCCAGGGCGCGTATTCACCCACCCCGGCAGCTTTGGTGTGCATGCCTCAGCATTGCGTTGTGTCGAGAACTTTCTGGACATGGGCCACTTCCCCTTTGTGCATACCGACTACCTGGGCAAGGAGCCGCATACCGAGGTGCCTCCGTACAAGTTGCACCATGAGGACGCGACCGACCAGATCGTCGCCACCGACTGCAAGTTCTGGCAACCACAAGGCTCGCCCACTGCAGGGGGGGAGGGCCTGGACACGCAGTACGAATACCGGGTGGTGCACCCACACATCGCGATGCTGAAGAAAACCTCGTCGGTGGACACGCGCGAGTTCGACATCATCGTGTTGGGCCTGCAGCCCGTGTCGGAGACCAGCAGCATTGGCCACACGCTGCTGTGTTATGTCGATGCGCCTGGCTCCGAGGAGCCGATTTCGCGCTTCCAGCAAATCATTTTTGGGCAGGACCGGCCTATCCTGCAGTCGCACAACCCCAAGCGCCTGCCGCTGGCCTGGAACCTGGAATTTCCTGTGAAGATTGACGCCATGTCGGTGGCCTACCGGCGTTGGCTGCGTGCCAAGCACGTTCGTTATGGAGCCATTGTTTGATGAGCACGCCTGTATTGCATTCCCCGGACTCTGTGCGCGGCTGGCATGTGCTGGCCTCCAGCTGCGACCTGGCCTTGCGCCATGTGTTTCCTGCGCGTGTGGGCGTCTACAACCTGGCGCTGTGGCGCAGCGATGACGGCCTGGTCAACGCTTGGGAAAACCGTTGTCCGCACCGCAGCGTGCCGCTCAGCATGGGCATCAACCTGGGGCAGGAGTTGCGCTGTCAGTACCACGGCTGGCGCTTTGCCTCCGGTTCGGGCGAGTGCACCACCGTGCCGGCCGAGGTGGGGCGGCGCGACAACCATGCGGCCTGTGTGAACAGTTTTGACTGTATCGAGCAGGATGGCTGGGTGTGGGTGGCGCTGGCCAAGCCCGCTGCATTTGCGGTGCCTGCGTGGGCCGTGCAGGGGAGCCGGGTGGCACTGCGTGCCCTGCCCATGCATGTGGCAGCGCGCACGCTGATGGCGGCGCTGGAAACCGAACTGGATGGGCCATTGGAGGCGCACGGCACGGCAGGCGCTGGGCAGTTCTACACCCTGGCTTTGCCCGGTGGCAGCTTGCGTGTACAAGTGCAGACCCAGAGCGACAGCAGTTGCATTCTGCATGCCCAGTGGGGCACTGTGCAGCCGCTGGATGCGGCGGCGACCCTGACCGCCCAGCGCCATTTCAACGGCCTCTTTTCGCAACTGCGTGCGCGCCTGGAAGCGCAGGCGCACGCACCGCTGAGCCTGGTGCTGCCCGAGCCCCTAGCCATTCCGCTGAACCAGGGCGAGCGCCAGTCGCGCCAAAGCCTCAAGGTGGTGGAGAAGGTGCAGACCGCACACGATGTGGTGGCCTTCCGCCTGGTGAGCGACAGCGCTGCACCACTGCACGGTTTCACGGCCGGTGCGCATCTGGAAGTCGTGACACCCGGTGGGTTGGTGCGCCACTACTCGCTGGTCAATGGACCGGCCGAGCGTGCGCACTATGTGATCGGTGTGAAGCGCGAAGCTGCGTCGCGCGGCGGCTCGCGCGCCATGTGCGATGACCTGCAAGTGGGCGATACGCTGTCTGCAGGCCGGCCGGTCAACCGCTTTGGCTTGCAGGATTCCGTGCACAGTGTGTTGATTGCTGGCGGCATTGGCATCACCCCCTTGCTGGCCATGGCACAGCAGCTGCAGGCCGCGGGGCGCAGCTTTGTGTTGCATTACTTTGTGCGTGGGTCCGAGCATGTGGCGTTTGCGGAGCGTGTCCAGTCGCTGGGTGGTGCGGTGCAGCTGCACACTGGCTTGGATGTGCAAGGCACGGCTGACACATTGCAGAAATTGTTGGCCACCGACACTGCAGGCAAGCGCTTGTACGTGTGTGGCCCGGGTGCCATGATGGACTTGGTGCTGAAAACTGCGCGTACCTTGGGTTGGCCCGAAGACCAGTTGCACCGCGAGTACTTTGCCAACCATCAGGCATTGGACCGCGCAGACAACACCGCCTTTGACGTGGTGCTGCAACGCAGTGGCAAAACCTTGCACGTGCCAGCGGGGCGCACGATTGTGCAGGTGGTGCGCGAGGCGGGTGTCAGCGTCAACACCGTGTGCGAGCAGGGGGCCTGCGGAACCTGCGAAACCGCGGTGCTCGAAGGCGAACCCGACCACCGCGATGTCTACCTCTCCGCCGACGAACGACGCAGCCAGCGCTGCACCATGGTGTGCGTGTCGCGCGCCAAAACACCGACCCTGGTTCTGGACCTTTAGGCCTTCTCCCCATGCTCAAACTCTACGACTTTGAACTCTCCGGCAACTGCTACAAGGTGCGACTGCTGCTCAGCATGCTGGGCGTGGCCTACGAAAAGGAGCCCATCAGCTTCTACCCGGCGGCGCAGCACAAGAGCGAAGCCTTTCTGGAGATCAACCCGCTAGGCCAACTGCCGGTGATCGATGATGGCGGCTATGTGCTGCGCGACGCGCAGGCCATCCTGTCCTACCTGGCTCGGCGCTATGACACCAGCCAGCAGTGGCTGCCCGTGGATGACGCCGCCTTGTTGGGGGAAGTGCTGCAGTGGATGGCCTTTGCCGACGGCATTACCGCTACCGCGTCGGCCGCGCGCCTGCACGACATGCTGTTTTACCCACTAGATGTGGAGGCGGCCCGCGCTGGTGCCCACCGCTTGTACCGCATCCTCGACGAGCATCTCTGGTTCCGCGAGGCGCAAGGCGGGCAGTGGTTATGCGGTGCGGCGCATCCCACGGTGGCCGATATCGCCTGTTTCCCCTATGTGGTGATGAGCGAAGACGGCGGCATTCCTTTGCTGAATTATCCCGCCATCCGCCGCTGGACCGACCGCGTCAAACGCATTCCCGGTTTTGTGGTCATGAGTGGTGTGTTCCCCACCAGCCCGGCCGCGCCCGCCACCCTGGCGGTCTGAGCCTGCTCTGGCACGCGAACTGCTATCACGGGTACCATCCTCTTCATCTGTCTATAACCCCTGAGCGACCGGATCGCGAGCCACCATGAACCTGCCGACCATTCCCGCCGACCGCATGCCGGCCTTGTTGCGTGCCATGCCCAAAGCCGAACTGCACATGCACATCGAAGGCTCGCTGGAGCCCGAGCTGATGTTTGCACTGGCCAAGCGCAACCAGGTGCCGCTGCGCTTCCCCAGCGAGCAGGCGCTGCGCGATGCCTATGTGTTCAACAACCTGCAAGAGTTTCTGGACATCTACCACGAGGGCACCATGGTGCTGAAGACCGAGCAGGACTTCTACGACATGACCTGCGCCTACCTCGCGCGTGCGCAGGCCGACAACGTGCTGCACACCGAAATCTTCTTTGATACCCAGACGCACACCGGCCACGGCCTGAGTGCCGAGGTGGTCATCAACGGCCTGTACCGCGCCTGTGCCGATGCGCCGGCCAAGTTCGGCATGACGGCTTCGCTGATCCTGTGTTTCCTGCGCCACCTGAGCGAAGAGGAAGCCTTTGAATGCCTGGAGCAGGCACTGCCGCTGCGCGACAAGATTGTCGGCATTGGCCTGGCCTCCAGCGAGGTGGGTCATCCGCCCGAGAAATTTGCCAAGGTCTATGCGCGCGCCAAACAGCTGGGCTTTCGCCTGGTGGCCCACGCGGGGGAAGAGGCGCCACCGGCCTACATCTGGAGCGCGCTCGATGTGCTCAAGGTGGAGCGTATTGACCATGGTGTGCAAGCCATCCACGACGCCGCACTCATGCAGCGCCTAGCAAAAGACAAGATGCCGCTCACTGTCTGCCCGTTGTCCAACCTCAAGCTGCGGGTATTTCCCACGCTGGCCCAGCACAATATTGGAGCCATGCTGGACGCCGGCATCATGGCCACCGTCAACTCGGACGACCCGGCCTACTTCGGTGGCTACCTCAACGAGAACTTCACCCAGACCTTTGCGGCGCTGGGCCTGACCGCACAACACGCCTATACGCTGGCACGCAACAGCTTTGACGCCAGCTTCATCGATGCGTCACTGCGCCAGAACTATGTGCAGCGCCTGGATGGTGTGTTCGAGACGTTCAGGTAGGACAACGGCTCTGGCCAGGGCATTCAAGCCTTGGTCTCCAGCAGCGTGGTCACGATCTGCCCCAGGCGGCGCAGGCCCTGTTCCACGTCGTGCTGGTGGGGCCAGCCGCAGTTGATGCGCAGGTAGGGGTCAAAGCGCAGGCTGTTGGAAAACATCTGCCCCGGTGTCACCAAAATCTGCTGCACCAGGGCGGCGTCAAACACGCGCCGACTGGACAACTTTTGCGGCAGCTCCACCCACAGTGACAAGCCGCCATCGGGCACGTTCAGGCGGGTGCCCTCGGGGAAATAGCTGGCAATGGCCTGCGCCGTTTTTTCGCGCTGCACATGCAGGGTGCTGCGCAGTCGGCGCAAATGGCGGTCGTAGGCGGGCGAGGCCATGTAGTCGGCCAGTGCCAGTTGTGACAGCTCTTCGTTGCTACGGGTCTGGCTGAACTTGAGCATTTCCACCCGCGCTTGCCAGCGGCCTGCCGCCATCCAGCCCACACGGGCACCAGGCGCCAGGATCTTGTGCAACGAGGCGCAGTAAATCACGTTGCCCGTGGTGTCCCAGGACTTCATCGCGCGCAGAGGGGTATCTCCGCGGGTGCTTTCGTTGACCAGTTCGCTGTAGGTGTCGTCTTCAATCAGGGCAACGCCCTGGCGCTCGCAGAGCTGCACCAGGCCTTGTTTGTGGGTGTCCGGCATGATGCTGCCCAGCGGGTTTTGCAGGTGCGGCACGACCACCACGGCCTTAATGTTGTCGTAGGTCTGCATCGCCATTTCCAGCGCGTCCAGCGAGATGCCGGTCTGCGGACTGGTGGGTATTTCCAGCGCACGCAGGCCCAGCGCCTCCAGCACCTGCAGCAGGCCGTAGAAGGTGGGGGACTCCACCGCAATGGTGTCGCCGGGTTGGGCCACGGCGCGCAGCGCCAGGTTCAGCGCTTCAATGCAGCCGTTGGTGATCTGTACCTCATCGGGCGACAGTGTCACCCCCAGGCCCAGCGCGCGTTTGGCCAGCACCGCGCGAAACACCGGGTTGCCCCGCGGTGACGAGGCCGACACCAACAACTGCGGGTGGTTGCGCAGCACCCGCATGGCGGCCAGTTTCAGGGCCTCGGCGGGGTAAAGCTCGGGTGCACAGCGCGCCACGGCCAGATTGGTCTTGACCATGTGCAGCCGGCCGCGTGCGATGAAGTCGGACACACGCGCATGGATACCCACGTACTGCGCCGGGTCCGGCGTGACATCCATGCGTGGCTCGCTCACCGTGGCCAGTGTGTTGCGCAAGGGCTTGCGCACAAAGTAGCCCGAGCGCGGCCGCGCCTCCAGCCAGCCCTCACTCTCCAGCTGCCGGCTCAGTTGCATGGCGGTAGACAGGCTGACCTCGTGTTGGCGCATCAGGCTGCGCAGCGAGGGCATGCGGTCCCCCACCACCAATGACCCCGCCTGGATGGCGCCGCGGTAGTGCGCGGCCAGGCGCTGGTAGATGGGCTCTGCCGTGGTTGGCGCGCGGTGTCCTGTGGTGGTGATCAATGCGGTGTCCATGGCCGATAGTCCTTGATCCGGGGTGGGGAGAACAGGTACAGATTTGTCAAAACCGTACCGTAACAGATGGCTGGTGTGGCATCTGTTCTGGCCCAGACAGTGCGCCGCTGTGCCTGTTACGAACCCTGGCTGGACCCTACGATTTCCCCGGTGCACAAAGCCCTTGTGATGAGGCGCTTTGCCCTTTCAACGCAGCAACCCGGAGGTGGTCTATGCCCAGCGGATCCGCATCGTTTCCCCTGGGCCAGCGTGTGCTGGCCCAGGGGCAGTCTCTGTTTGAACACATGCCACGGGGTACGGTGATTCGGGTCAGCACCGGCGCGGTGGTGCTGGAGCAGCGCATCGCCCTGGACGATGGTTTGTGGAGCAAGCGCATGGCGTTGCCACGCGGTGCGGTGCACCGGGTACAGGTGTCCGACTGGCTGCGCATCGTGGCGCAATCGGATGCCGAGCTGGAGCTGTTGGTGCCGCAGCGCGTGTCCTTGCCACGCGTGCTGGCCTGGCTGCTTAAGGCGCTGCCACGCTGGACAGTGCATCCAGCATTTGTTGCCCCACGGCCCGGAAGGCCGGGTGGGGCGACCGCAGCAGTTGCTCCCCGGCCAAGCGTTTGAAGCCAGGGGTTGCGCTTAGCGGCACCTTGCGCAACCACTCCAGCGCCACATCCATCTGGCCGCGCGCTGCCAGCATGCTGGCGTAGTTGTACTGGCCACGAAAGTCGCCACCGCGCGCACCGCCCTCGAACCAGGTGAAGGCCGCCGCGCTGTCTTGCGCCACCACCCGGCCGTCTTCGTAAAAGAAGCCGATCTTGGTCATGGACTTGGCATGGCCCAAGGCGGCGGCCTTGCGGTACCACTGCAGGGCTTCTGCGGCGTCCTGCTTCACGCCCTGGCCCGTGGCGAGCAGGTTGGCGTAGTTGTACATGCCGGCATCCAGTCCCTTGGTGGCGGCTTGGCGGTACCAATTAGCCGCGGCAAAACAATCGGCATCGGCGCCCCAGCCGTTCTCAAAACAGCGTCCCGCCATGTTGACGCCCATGGGGTGGCCCTGTGCGGCCGCTTTCAGGAACCAGGCCAGTGCGCCTACCGGGTCACGGTCCAGACCATGGCCGTTGAGCAGCCACTGGCCCAGGATGGTTTGTGCATCGGCATGGCCCAGGCGGGCACTGTGCAACATCCACTGCGCCGAGGTGGTGGGTTCCCCTGTGATGACGCTCTGCCAGTCGGCAGGTGTCCAGCGGGCCAGATCGTGGGCGGATTCGGGCAATGACAAGTGAGGCGTGGGCATGGCGAGAAAAGCGTTTCAAACAAGAATTATTCTCAATTATGCCGTGTGGCGTAAAATATGCGCCCGGCGCCGCTGCCCTGAAGCGCTGGTTGTGATGTCTCAGGGCCATGTAGAGGACTACCATGTATAAAAACCTCGCAGCCACTGCCGTGGCCGCTTGTTGTTTTCTTTGCGCACCCCACAGCGCCATCTCCCAAACCACAGACCCTGCCAAAGACCAGCCGCTCAAGGTTGGTTTTCTGTACGTCGCGCCCCTGGGCGACGCCGGCTGGGTGCGCCAGCACGAGGCAGGCCGCCAGGCCGTGGCCGCCGCCCTGGGCGCCCAGGTGCAGACCACTTACGTAGAAAACGTGGCCGAAGGCCCGGATGCCGAACGTGTGATCCGTGACCTGGCGCGCCAGGGCCACAAGCTCATCTTCACCCCCAGCTTTGGGTATATGGAACCCACGCTCAAGGTGGCGCAAGAGTTTCCGGACGTGAAGTTCGAATCCATCACCGGCTACAAGACTGCGCCCAATGTGGCCGTGGCCAATGCGCGCTACTACGAGGGTCGCTACTTGGCCGGTGTGGCCGCGGGCCGCATGACAAGGAGCAAGCTGGCCGGCTACGTGGCGGGTTTTCCCATTCCCGAGGTGCTGCAGGGCATCAACGCTTTCACACTGGGCATGCGTTCGGTCAACCCGCAGGCCCAGGTCAAGGTGCTGTGGCTGGGGGAGTGGTTCAACCCGCCGCGTGAGCGCGATGCCGCCATGACCTTGTTCAACCAGGGCGTGGACGTGATCGCTTTCCATACCGGTTCCACCGCCGTGATGGCCGCGGCGCAAGAGCGCGGCAAGCTGGCTGTGGCCTACCACTCCGACATGCGCAAGGTCGCGCCTGACGCGCAAATCGTGGCCGTGACCCACCAGTGGGGCAGCTACTACACCGCCCGCACCCAGGCCGTGCTGGACGGCCGCTGGAAGAGCGGCAATGTCTGGGGCGGCGTGAAGGACGGGATGATTCGTGTGGGTGACTTTGGCAGCAAAGTGCCCAAGGCGGTGCAGGCCGAAGTGCTGCAGCGCCAGCAAGACATTGCGGCGGGCAAGCTGCATCCCTTTGCGGCCAAGGCCGATGTGCTGGACAACGAGGGCAAGCTCGCCATCGCTAAAGGCAAGACCCTGAGCGACGCCGACATCCTGAGCATGAACTGGCTGGTGGCCGGCGTGCAGGGCAAGGTCAGCCATTGAGGCCGCGATGACATACCAGGTTAAAGAAATTTTCTACACGCTGCAGGGCGAGGGCTCCAACGCGGGCCGCCCCGCGGTGTTCTGCCGCTTTGCCGGTTGCAACCTCTGGACCGGCCGCGAGCAGGACCGTGCCAGCGCCGTCTGCCAGTTTTGCGACACCGACTTTGTGGGCACCGACGGCACACTGGGCGGCAAGTTCAAAAGCGCCCAGGCATTGGCCGAGCGTATTGCTGCGCAGTGGCCCGACACCGATGCGGCCCACCGCTTTGTGGTGCTGACGGGGGGGGAGCCGTTGCTGCAGGTGGACGCTGCGCTGATTGAGGCGCTGCACGCGCAGGGCTTCCAGATTGCGGTGGAAACCAATGGCACGATTGCCGCGCCCGAGGGCATCGACTGGATCTGCGTGAGCCCCAAGGCGGGCTCCACCTGGGTGCAGCGCAGCGGGCATGAGCTCAAGCTGGTGTGGCCCCAAGCCGGCATCACGCTGGCCGAGTGCGAGGCGGCGGACTTTTTGCACCGCTACCTGCAACCCATGGACAACCTCCTGCGGGCCGACAACACCCGGGCCTGCATTGCGCAATGCCTGGAGCGCCCGCAGTGGCGCCTGTCCCTGCAAACCCACAAGATCACAGGCATCCGATGACCCAAGCACCCGCCATCCCCATTCCGCGCCGCTGCGAGGTGAGCCAGAAGTTTTTCTTTGACGCCGCCCACACCCTCAAGCGCACGCTGGACGACGCGGAGGAGGTGGCTGGCAGCCGCCGCATCCACGGCCACACGTACCACGCCGAAATCAGCGTGGCCGGCAATGCCGACGAAGACACCGGCATGGTGGTGGACCTGGGCCACCTGCGCAACGCCATCGCCGTGCTGCGCCCGCGCCTGGACCACCACCTGCTGGACGAAGTGGAAGACCTGGGCCCGCCTACGCTGGAAAACCTGGCTGCCTTCATCTGGCGCGCCATGGCAGTGGAATTCAGCGGCTTGTGGCAGGTGCGCGTGTGGCGCGAAGGCATTGGCGACAGTTGCACCTTGCGCGCCTGAAGGCCTTGGCGCGGCTGCGTGTAAATCCATAGGGGCTATGCGTGCCGTGGTATGGACATTGCTGCGCTGCGATATATGCTTGCCCGCATGAAAGCTTACCGTGCCTCCCTTTTGTGGTTTGCCCCCGATGCACCGGGGCAGGCCCGTTTTGAAACCGATGGCCTGCTGGTTGTCGGCCCCAATGCCCAAGGCACCCAGGTGGTGCAGGCCATCGGCGCCTACAGCGCCGTCGCGCCGCAGTACCCGCAACTGGCCGTGCAGCATTTCCCGGGCCGCATCATCGCGCCGGGTTTTATCGACCTGCACATCCACTACCCGCAGACCAACGTCATCGGCTCGCCTGCTTCCGGTTTACTTCCGTGGCTGGAAAATTACACCTTTCCAGAAGAAAAACGCTTTGCAGCCCCCGACTACAGTGCGCAAGCAGCTACTTTTTTTGTAGCAGAGTTGCTGCGCAACGGTGTGACCAGCGCGCTCACCTTTGCCACTTCGCATGTGGAGTCGGTCAACGCCCTGTTTGCCGAGGCCCAGGCCCAGAAGATGCGCCTGATCACCGGCCTGTGCCTGATGGACCGCCACGCGCCGGCCGATTTGTTGAACCAGGGGCAGGGCAGTGTGAGCGGCACCGAGCAGAGCCTGCGCGACACCGAGGCGCTGATCCAGCGCTGGCACGGCGTGGACCGGTTGGGCTACGCCATCACCCCGCGCTTTACCCCCACCAGCACCGATGCCCAGTTGCGCGGCGCGGGCGAGCTGGCCCAGCAGTACGGTGATGTCTGGATCCAAAGCCACGTGGCCGAGAACAAGGACGAGATCACCTGGGCGCGCGAACTGTTCCCGGCATCTCGCAGCTACCTGGCCACCTACGACGACTTCGGCCTGATGCGCGAACGCGCGATCTACGCCCACTGCATCCACTTTGACGACGACGACCGCGCGCTGATGCGCGACACCGGCGCCGCGGCGGCCGTCAGCCCGACCAGCAACCTGTTTCTGGGCAGCGGGTTCTTCGACTACGAGGGTGCCAACCGTGTCGGTTACCAGTACGGCCTGGCCAGCGATGTGGGGGGCGGCACCTCGTTCAGCCCCTTCCACACCATGTTGGCCGCGTATTACGTGGGCCGCGAAGGCCAGACCAAGCCCGGCCTGTCGCTCTCGCCCCAGCACCTGTGGTGGCAGCACACGGCAGGTGCGGCAGCTGCTTTGGGCCTGGACGGTGCGAACGGAGGACCTGCGGTGGGCAACCTGCTGCCGGGTTGCGAGGCCGACTTCATCGTCATCAACCCGCAAGCCACACCGCTGCTAACCCGCAAGACGGCGCTGGCGTCCAATCTGGACGAGCTGCTGTTCTCGCTGATCGTGCTGGGCGATGACCGCCTGGTCGAGCAAACCGTCATTTCTCAAGCCTTTTAGGCCTCTAGCCCCCGTGGATGTTGCGCGAGCAGCTCCTGATTTAGTAGCGTTGCTAGGTGGGGTTAAGGGTAATCCCGTATAGTTCGAGACCCGCGGCGGGTCGGTGCGCAAGCGCTGGCCCCGCCCCTGCCTTACGGTGTGACCCACCGCCCCTCCCAAGGAAACCATGGTTGCGACAGAAGAGTCCCCCGTGCTGACACGGCTGCAAATTGTTTTGGTCATCGTCGCACTGGCCTGTGGCGGCTTCGCCATTGGCACCGGTGAATTCGCCATCATGGGCCTGCTGCCCGATGTGGCCCGCACCTTTGCGGTGACCACTCCGCAGGCCGGTTATGTCATCAGCGCCTACGCCCTGGGCGTGGTGGTGGGCGCGCCAATCATTGCCATCGCGGGTGCCAAGTCGTCCCGGCGCACGCTGCTGCTGATCCTCATGGCGGTGTTCACCGTGGGCAACTTCGCCAGTGCGCTGGCGCCAGATTTTGTGAGCTTCATCGTGTTGCGCTTTTTGTCAGGCCTGCCACACGGCGCTTACTTTGGTGTCTCCGCGCTGGTGGCGGCATCTTTGGTTCCGCTGGACATGCGGGCCCGCACGGTGGGTTATGTGATGCTGGGGCTGACCGGCGCGACGCTGATCGGCACCCCCGTCATGGCGCTGTTTGGGCAGTACCTCAGTTGGCGCGTCATGTTCCTGGCGGTGGGGCTCATCAGCGTATTGACGGTGACGCTGATCTGGATTTACCTGCCGCGTGACAAACCTTCAGAGGGGGCTGGCGTGGTGCGCGAGTTGGTGGCGTTTACCCACCCGCAGGTGTTGCTCACCCTCACACTCGCGGCCACCGGTTTTGGCGGCATGTTCGCCATCTTCTCTTACGTTGCCAGCACGGCCACCGAGGTGGCGCACATGCCGGCGGGCATGATTCCGTTGATCATGGTGCTGTTCGGCATCGGCATGAATGTGGGCAACGTGGTGGGCTCCAAGCTGGCCGACATTGCGCTCATGGGCACCATCGGCGGCATGTTGGTGTTCAACATCGTGGTGATGACGTTGTTCAGCCTCACTGCTGCGTCGCCGTGGATGCTGTGCCTCACCTCGTTTCTGATTGGTTGCACCTTTGCGGCCGGCCCGGCCATCCAGACGCGGCTGATGGATGTGGCGGCCGACGGCCAGACGCTGGCGGCTGCGTCCATGCATTCCGCCTTCAATATTGCCAACGCCTTGGGTGCCTGGCTGGGGGGATTGGCCATTGCATGGGGCTACGGCTACGCCGCCACGGGGTATGTGGGGGCCTTCCTGTCGTTCATTGGTCTGTTTGTGTTTGCGGCCTCGGTGCTGCTGGAGCGGCGTGGCACCCTGTCTCGCAGCCCCAGAGGCCTTCGCGATGCAGTGCTAGACTGAGCCCAACCTTCCAACGCGCTATGAAAAACGACTCCCTGATCCACTGGCATTCCATGTTCATGGGGGTGGCGTTGCTGGCATCGGGCCGCTCCAAGGACGCACGCAAGCGCAACGGGGCCTGCATCGTGAGCCCGGACAACAAGATCTCCGGTGTGGGCTACAACGGCCTGCCGCGCGGCTGCAACGACGATGACGCGCACTATTGGCAGGACGACGACACCGACCCGCTGAACTCGCGCCACAGCTACATCGTCCATGCCGAGCAAAACGCCATCCTCAACTGCACCACGCTGCCGCTGCATGGCTCCACCATTTACGCGACCCAATACCCTTGCCCCCGCTGCGTGCAGTCCATCATCCAGGTTGGCATCAAACGCGTGATTTATCTGGACAAAAAGGCGCACCAGGAGCGCATCAACGGCGCGTCCGAAAAAATGCTGGCCGATGCCGGTGTCGAGATCGCATCGCTGCAGGACCTGCATCCCGCGTCTGCCGACTGGTCCACCGGGCTGGCCCAGTTCATCGAAACCTCCACCCCAGGGAAATCCACACCATGAAATGGGAAGGCAATCGCGAATCTGACAACGTCGAAGACCGCCGCAGCGGTGGATCCGGTGGCGGCTTTGGTGGCGGCGGCGGTCTGGGCGGTTTGCTGGGCGCGCTGCTGGGCAGCAAACTCGGCGTGGGCACCCTCGTCGTCGCGCTCTTGGGTGGCTGGGCGCTGGGCATCAATCCACTCACCATCCTGGGGCTGCTGAGCGGCGAGGGCGGCCCCGCACCCATGGTGCAGCAGGCTCCGGCGCAGCGTCCGCCGGCCGACGACCGCATGGCCCGCTTTGTTTCCACCGTGCTGGCGGATACGGAGGACGTTTGGACCGAGGTGTTCAAAAAGGGCGGGGCGGACTACCAGCAACCCCGGCTGGTGCTGTTCCGCGGCGCCACCTCCACGGCCTGCGGCCAGGGCCAGAGCGCCATGGGCCCGTTTTACTGCCCGGCCGACCAGAAGGTCTATATCGACCTGGGCTTTTACGAAACCCTGCAAAAGCAATTGGGTGCGCCAGGCGACTTTGCCCAGGCCTATGTGATTGCCCATGAGGTGGGCCACCATGTGCAGAACCTGCTGGGCATCAGTGAAAAGGTGCAAGAGGCCCGCGGCCGCGCCAGCAAAGCCGAGGGCAACGCCCTGAGCGTGCGCCTGGAGTTGCAGGCCGACTGCTTTGCCGGTGTCTGGGCGCACCACGCCAACAATGCGCGCCAACTGCTGGAGGACGGCGATGTGGCCGAGGCCATGAATGCCGCCGCCAAGATTGGCGACGACGCCCTGCAGCGCGGCAGCGGCCAGTCCGTGGTGCCCGAGAGCTTTACCCATGGCAGCAGCGCCCAGCGCCAGCGCTGGTTTGACAAGGGCCTGAAAACCGGCAGCGTCAAGGCCTGCGACACCTTCTCGGCCCGCTCTTTATAGGAGTAGGGGATAATCGGGGTTTGCCCTGAGTCTTGGGGCACCCCCGCTATCGGATGGATAGCACCTTTTTGGCTATGCCTGACCGAATTGACTACTGAACTGCAATCCCCTGCTTCCGCGCCTGCCGCCACTGCGCCCGCCGAAGCCCCGCCCATGCGTTACGCCGACCTGGCGCTGGCCGAGCCGCTCAAGCGCGCCGTGGCCGACATGGGCTACGAATTCATGACGCCTATCCAGGCGCAGGCGATTCCTGTGGTGATTACGGGCAAGGACGTGATGGGCGCCGCCCAGACCGGTACTGGCAAAACGGCCGCTTTCTCGCTGCCCCTGCTGCACCGCCTGATGAAGCACGAAAACGCGTCCACGTCCCCCGCCCGCCACCCCGTGCGCGCGCTGGTGCTGCTGCCCACGCGTGAATTGGCCGACCAGGTCGCCCAGCAGGTCAAGCTGTATGCCAAGCACACCAACCTGCGCAGTGCCGTAGTGTTTGGCGGCATGGACATGAAGCCCCAGACCCTGGAGCTGAAAAAAGGCGTGGAAGTGCTGGTGGCCACCCCCGGCCGCCTGCTGGACCACATCGAAGCCAAAAATGCCGTGCTCAACCAGGTCGAGTACGTGGTGCTGGACGAAGCCGACCGCATGCTGGATATCGGCTTTTTGCCAGACCTGCAGCGTATCCTGTCCTACCTGCCCAAGCAGCGCACCACGCTGTTGTTCAGTGCCACCTTCTCGCCCGAGATCAAGCGCCTGGCCAGCAGCTATCTGCAGAACCCCGTCACCATCGAAGTGGCACGCTCCAACGCCACGGCGTCTACGGTCGAGCAGCACTTCTACAGCGTGGGCGAAGACAACAAGCGCCACGCCCTGCACCAGATCCTCAAACAGCGTGGCATGAAGCAGGCCTTTGTGTTTGTGAACAGCAAGCTGGGTTGTGCCCGCCTGGCGCGCTCTCTGGAGCGTGAAGGCCTGAAGACCGCTGCCCTGCACGGCGACAAGAGCCAGGACGAGCGCCTCAAGGCGCTGGAAGCCTTCAAAAAGGGCGAAGTGGACTTGCTGGTGTGTACCGATGTGGCCGCCCGCGGCCTGGACATCAAGGATGTGCCCGCAGTGTTCAACTTCGACATCCCTTTCAACGCCGAAGACTATGTGCACCGCATTGGCCGTACGGGGCGCGCCGGCGCTTCCGGCTTGGCCGTGACCTTTGTGGGCGGCGGCAACGATGCCCGCCTCATGGCCGACATCGAGAAGCTGATCAAGACCAAGATTGAACTCGAAGCGGTGGAGTTTGAAGAAGAGCAGCCCGACATTCGCAAGCAAGGCCGTATCAACGATGGCCGCCGCATGTACCACGAAGATGGCAGCGCGGTGAGCGACAACGGCCGCAGCGCCGGACGTGGCGAAGGCCGTGGCCCGCGTGATGATGGTGACCGGGTGCGTGTGCCTCGTGCCCCGCGCAACGACTACAACCGCCCGGTGCAAGTCTCGCGCGACCCGTTCTTTGACAAGCCCTACGAGCCCAGTGCGGCACCGGATGCCGCACCGTCGTGGGAAGCATCTGCGCGCCCTGCCACACGCAGCATCTCTTCCAACATCAAACCCAAACGCAAAGTGGCAGCGCTGTTCAAGTCCGAATAAGGCTTGTCAGGTTTCCAATCATAAAAACGGCGCCTGGTGCGCCGTTTTTGTTGACCGGTTTATTCCCCGGGTTTTTGTGATTGTTCGCAGTGCACCTGCAGTAGTTCGGTGCGCCAGGGGGCACCTGCGGCGCCAGGCTCGACCCGCAGCGCGCTCAGGCAACCGCCCCACACGCAGCCGGTATCCAGCGCCAACACATCGGGCCGGCCCAGCCAGCCCAGCGTCGACCAGTGGCCAAACGCCACTGCCACATTGGCCGTCTGGCGCCCCGGCGCCTCGTACCAAGGCAGGTAACCCGCGGGCGCCTGGTCGGCCGGGCCAGAGCTGGCGAACTCCATGGCGCCTTCGGGGGTGCAAAAGCGCATGCGCGTCAGCGCGTTCACGATCACGCGCAGCCGTTCAATGCCCTCCAGGTCGTCGTTCCACTGTGCGGGGGCATTGCCATACATGGCATGGAAAAACGCGCCCGCTTTGTCCGAACGCAGCACGGCTTCCACTTCGGCTGCCAGTGCTATGGTTTTAATAGCTGTCCACGCAGGCAGTACGCCGGCATGCACCATTAATAGCTCTGAATTGCCAATGCGCTCGTGCATCGCCATGCGCTGCTGGCGCAACCAGTCCAGCAGGGCGGGGCGGTCGGGGGCGGCCAGCAGCGCGTCCAGTGTGTCCAGGCGGCTGGGCTTGCGCACGCCGTGGGCTACGGCCAGCAGGTGCAGGTCGTGGTTGCCCAGCAGGCAGCGGGCGGACGCGCCGTAACCCATCAGGCGGCGCAGCACGCCGGCCGAATCCGGTCCGCGGTTCACCAGGTCGCCCAGCAGGTAGAGCGTGTCGCGGCTGGGGGAGAAGTCGATGCGCTGGAGGAGCTGCGCCAGGGCGGCGTCGCAGCCCTGCACATCGCCAATAAGGTACATTGCCATGGTGTTCATTCTCGCTTGGGTTCCATGGATTTTTTGCTGATCATCGTGCTGACTTTGCTGAATGGTGCTTTCGCCATGTCCGAGCTGGCGCTCACCGCCAGTCGCAAAGTGCGGCTGCAAACCATGGCCGAGGCCGGCGACAAGGGCGCCAAGGCGGCCCTGGCGCTGATGGACAACCCCACCCAGTTTTTGTCATCCGTGCAGGTCGGCATCACCTCCATTGGCATGCTCAACGGCATCGTGGGCGAGGCTGCTTTTAGTGACAAGCTGGCCGGCTGGTTGCAAACCACGATCACCCTGTCCGACCGCGTGGCTGAAGTCTCGGCCACCGCCATTGTGGTCACCGGCATCACCTTCATCACCATTCTGTTTGGCGAGCTGGTGCCCAAGCGGATTGGCCAGCTCTACCCGGAAACCGTGGCCCGCGTGGTGGCCCTGCCCATGACCTGGGTGGCCACCGGTGCCAAACCTTTTGTGCGCCTGCTCTCGGTCTGCACGCACGGCATGCTCAAGCTGCTGCGCATCGACACCACGGACACCCGCGCGGTGACCGAGGCCGAAATCTCTGCCAGCCTGGAAGAGGGGGTGGATGCCGGGATCATTGAAGAACACGAGCACCAAATGGTGCGCAACGTCTTCCGTCTGGATGACCGGCACCTCACCTCCATGATGCTGCCACGCACCGACATCGCCTGGCTGGACGCCGACTCCACGGTAGAGCAAGCCCTGTCAATGGCCAGCGGCAGCGCTGGCAAGGGGGTGCACTCCTGGTACCCCGTGTGCCGTGGCTCCCTGGACGATGTAGCTGGTGTCGTCAGCGTGGCGCGTTTGCTGGAGCGCGGTGTGCGTTATCCCTACACCATCGCTGCCTTGGTGGAGCCTGCCGTGTTTGTGCCCGAGACTCTGAGTGGCATGGAGCTGATCGAGCAGTTCCGCGTCAAGTCCGCGCGCATGGTGTTTGTGGTGGACGAATACGGTGTGGTGCAAGGCCTCATCACCCCGCACGACCTGCTGGAAGCCATCACCGGCGAGCTGCAACCCGATGTACAAGCCGAAGCCTGGGCCGTGCAGCAAGACGATGGCTCCTGGATGCTCGATGGCCTCATGCCCCTGAGCGAACTCAAGGCCCGGCTGGAAATAGAAGACGACCTGCCCGACGAAGAACGCGGCCGTTACAACACCTTGGCGGGGTTGCTCATGGCGGTGTCGGGCGACCTACCTGCAGAAGGCGCCAATATCGTCTGCGCGCACTGGCTGTTTGAAGTGGTGGCCCTGGAAGGTCGCCGCATCGACAAGGTGCACGCCCGGCGCACCCTCAACGACTAAGCGCCACGCGGGCTAGAGGCGCCCGGTGAGCTTGTAGGCCAGCAGGCCCACCAGCTCGTGCAGCGCCAGTTGCCACTCCACGGCGCCACCCGCCATCGAGAACTCCAGCCAGTTGCTGCTATCTCCGGTGCGAAAGTCCACCGGGTAGGCCGTCACATTCCAGCCTGCTTTTTGGAAGGTGGCCATGGAGCGTGGCATGTGCCAGGCCGAGGTCACCAGCAGCCAGCGCTGTGTCGGGTCCACGCCCGGCCGCTTGGCGCTCAGCACTGCGTTCTCGTAGGTGTTGCGTGAGGCAGACTCATACTGCACCTGCTGCCTGCTCACTCCCAGGCTGTCAAAAAACATGTTGGCGCGCTCGGCCTCTGATTGCCCAATGCCCATGAGCGCACCTTCGCCCCCGGTGAACAGCACCCGCAACGTCGGGTTGTGGCGCAGTGTCGCCACCGTGCCTGTCATGCGCTCGGCGGCTTCGTTCAGCATGGGCTGCACATGGGCGAGTTGCGCGCGGCCCGACTCCAGGCCACCTCCCAGTACCACCAAGCCCGCATAACCCTCCAGCTTGGCGTTGGGCGCCATCTCGGGGTACCGGCTCTCCAGTGCACGGATGATGGTTTCAGGTAACGGCTTCCATGCCGTCAGCACCAGTATTGCCAGCGCGGTGCCCACCAGCCGCCGGCCAGCGCGCGGCCAGCGCCGCAGCACCAGCAGGCTCAGCAGCAAGAGGGCGAATACCCACACCAATGGCTGCGTAATCAGGGCCAGAATTTTGGACGCAAAGAACATGATGTGTCGGGCTTACTTGGGGGCGTCTTCCGGCATGGGCCGCGCCTGCTGCAGCGTGCCCTCTACCGTTTGTTGGATCTGCTGCTGTATTTGCTGGCTCTGCTGCTGCGGGCTTGCGGCAGGTGCAGCGCCTGGGGCCACGCTAGTCGTGCCACCCAGCTGCTTTTTGGCCAGTACGCCAACGATGGCGAGCACGATGAGCAGGCTCACTATTCCAAATATGGCACGCATCACATCAGCCCCTTTCTGTGCAAAAGCCCCTCGCCATAACAGCGAGGGGCTTTCAATTTTGGTGCCGGAGAGATGAATCGAACACCCGACCTTCTCATTACGAATGAGCTGCTCTACCGACTGAGCTACACCGGCAACTAAGCCCGCAATTATAGCGGGATGCCTCTTGTGATCAGGCCGCTTCCGAGTGGTAGCGGGTGGCGCGCTCCACCTCGTTTTTCGATCCCAGGAACACGGCCACACGCTGGTGCAGCTTGGTGGGCTGGATCTCCAGAATGCGTTGTTTGCCATCGGTGGCGGCACCGCCCGCTTGTTCGATGAGCCAGCCCATGGGGTTGGCCTCATACATCAGGCGCAGCTTGCCTGGCTTCTCGGGTTCGCGCTTGTCCCAGGGGTACATGAACACGCCGCCGCGGGTCAGGATGCGGTGCACATCGGCCACCATGCTGGCGATCCAGCGCATGTTGAAGTCCTTGCCGCGCGGGCCGTCGGCGCCTTGCAGGCATTCGTCGATGTAGCGTTTCACCGGCGCATCCCAGTGGCGCATATTGCTCATGTTGATGGCGAATTCCTTGGTGTCCTCGGGCACGCGCACATTCTCTTGCGTCAGCACAAACGAGCCCTGCTCGCGGTCCAGCGTGAACATGGCCACACCGTCGCCCACGGTCAGCACCAACGTGGTTTGCGGGCCGTAGATGCAGTAGCCCGCGGCCACCTGCTGGGTGCCGGGCTGCAGGAAGTCTTGCTCGCTCACGCTGGGGCCTTCGGGCGCCTTGAGCAGCACACTGAAGATGGTGCCAATGCTCACGTTGACGTCGATGTTGCTGGAGCCGTCCAGTGGGTCAAACATCAGCAGGTATTCGCCCTGCGGGTAGCGGTTGGGCACGGTGTAGATGCCTTCCATTTCCTCGCTGGCCATGGCGGCCAGGTGGCCGCCCCACTCGTTGGCTTCAATCAGCACTTCGTTGGCAATGATGTCCAGTTTCTTCTGGATTTCACCCTGTACGTTTTCGCTTTCGGCCGTACCCAGCACGCCGCCCAGGGCGCCCTTGGTCACGGCCAGGCTGATGCTTTTGCAGGCGCGGGCCACCACCTCCAGCAGCAGGCGCAGCTGGGGTGGAATGGCGCCGGGGGCGCTGCCCTTGCCTTCGTGGCCGCGCTGCTTCTCAATGAGGTAGCGCGTGAGCGAGATGCGTTGTGTCATGGAAAGGTCCTAAGTTTGAAAAATCAGTCCGCCAGCGCGCGGTCCACGACCTCGCGCACATCGTTGCTGAGGTCGGCCTTGGCGGCCACACGCACCAGTGCTTCACGTGCAGCGCTGCGGTAGGGCTCGGCCAGCTTCTTCCAGCGGTCCAGCGCGCGGGCCAGGCGGGCGGCCACCTGGGGGTTGATGCCGTCCAGCTCCATCACGCGTTCGGCCCAGAACACATAACCTGCCGCGTCCGCCCGGTGGAAACCACCGGGGTTGGCGCTGCAGAAGCTGAAGATGACGCTGCGTGCACGGTTGGGGTTGCGGATGTTGAAGTCCGGGTGGGCCAGCAGCAGGCGCACGGCGGGCAGCACCTGGCCACCGCGGTCGCTGGTACCGGCTTGCAGGGCAAACCATTTGTCCAGCACCAGGGCTTCGTCTTTGAACAGCGCGTGGAAACGGGCCAGGGCGGGCGACGCGAGTGCGTGGCCGCTGCCCACCAGGGCGTGCAGGGCGTTGAAGCGGTCGGTCATGTTGCTGGCGTCTTTGAAGCGCTGCAGCGTCTTGCCGGGCCAGACCTCATCGCCACTCTGCATGGCAGCCAGGCACAGGAAGCTGAGCGCCATGCCGGCCAGCGCGCGGCGGCCGCTGGACACCGGGTCGGGGCGGTAGGCGCCGTTGTTCTCGTGCACGCTGTAGGCCCATTGCCAGTCCGCCTGCAGGGCGATGGCCAGCTGCAGGCGCATGGCTTCGCGCACGGCGTGGATGCGCTGCGGGTCCACCACGTCCAGCTGCTCGGCGATGTAGGTCTCGGAGGGCAGGGTCAGTACCAGTTCCTTGAACGCAGCGTCCAGCGTGGGGTGGCGCAATACGGTGCGCATGGCATCGATATAGGCATCGTTGAGGGGTGTAGCCCCCGTGGTATCTGCGCCAGCAGCTATTGAATTGATAGCGCTGCGCAACGCCAAGCGTTGACCGGCCTCCCAGCGGTTGAACGGGTCAGGGTCGTTCGCCAGCAGGGTGAGCAGTTGGGCGTCACTGTAGTCAAAGTCCAGCACCACGGGCGCCGAGAAGCCGCGCAGGATGGAGGGCACGGGCTCTTCGGTCACCCCGGTGAAGGTGATGCTCTGGCTGGCCTCGGTCAGCACAAAGAGGTGGCTGTCGGCACCGGCCACGCTGCTGCCTTGCACCTGCAGGGGCAGGGCCGCGCCGCTGCTGGCACCCACCAGGCCCAGGTTCACGGGGATGACAAAGGGCTCTTTGCCGACTTGGCCCGGTGTGGGCGCACAGCTCTGGCTGAAGTGCAGCGTGTAGGTCTGCGCCGCCGCGTCATACGCACCACGCGTGGCCAGGCGGGGCGTGCCGGCCTGGCTGTACCAGCGCTTGAACTGGGGCAGCAAGTTGGCCAGCGCGGAGCCGGGGTTGGCGTCGGCAATGCTTTGGGCAAAGTCATCGCAGGTCACGGCCTGGCCGTCAAAGCGCGCGAAGTACAGCGCCATGCCCTTGGCAAAGCCGGCGCGGCTGGTCAGGGTCTGCATCATGCGGACCACTTCGGCACCTTTTTCGTAGATGGTGACGGTGTAGAAATTGTTGATCTCGATGTAGCTGTCAGGCCGCACCGGGTGGGCCATGGGGCCCGCATCTTCGGGGAACTGGGCGGTGCGCAACACACGGACGTCTTCGATGCGCTTGACGGCGCGGGCGCTGGGCTCGGCGCACAGGTCCTGGCTGAATTCCTGGTCGCGGAACACGGTCAGGCCTTCTTTCAGGCTCAGCTGGAACCAGTCGCGGCAGGTGATGCGGTTGCCGGTCCAGTTGTGGAAGTACTCATGGCCCACCACGCTCTCGATGTTGCCGTAGTCCGCATCGGTGGCGGTGGCCTGGTTCGCCAACACGTATTTGGTGTTGAAGATGTTCAGGCCCTTGTTCTCCATCGCGCCCATGTTGAAGTCGCTGGTGGCGACGATCATGAAGCGCTCCAGGTCCAGCGGCAGGCCGAAGCGGGCCTCGTCCCAGGCCACGCTGGCCATCAGGCTGTTCATGGCGTGTTCGGTCTTGTCCAGATCACCGGGGCGCACATACACCTGCAGCAAATGCTCTTTGCCAGCGCGGCTGGTGATGCGCTGCTCACGCGCCACCAGTTGGCCGGCCACCAGCGCAAACAGGTAGCTGGGCTTCTTGTGGGGGTCCACCCACTTGGCGTAGTGGCGGCCATCTTCCAGCACACCGCTGTCCACCAGGTTGCCGTTGGACAGCAGCACCGGGTACTTGGCCTTGTCGGCGCGCAAGGTCACCGTGTACATGGCCATCACATCGGGGCGGTCCAGGAAGTAGGTGATGCGGCGGAAGCCCTCGGCCTCGCACTGCGTGAAGAACGATTCGTTGCTCACGTACAGGCCCATGAGCTTGGTGTTTTTGACCGGCGCGCAGGTTGTGAAGATTTCCAGCGCAAAGGGCTCGCTGCCTTCGGGCAGGTTTTCCAGCACCAGCTGGTTGTTTTCCATCTTGAAGCTGGTGCCCTGGCCGTTCACCAGCACGCGGGCCAGGTTCAGCTCTTCACCGTCCAGGCGCAGGGGCCCTGCCGCCACATCGAGGTTGCGGCGCAGCGTCATCTTGTTGAGCACGCGGGTCTTGGCGGGGTCCAGGTCAAAACTCAGGTCGACGGTGTCGATCCAGTAGGCGGGGGCGGTGTAGTCGCCGCGGTGGATCACCGCAGCCGGGCCCGAGGCCTCACGAAGTTGCAACATGGTGTGTCTCCAGAAATTGGGATGTGATCAAGGTGTGGTAATCGGGCACGACGGCCAGTACGTGGGGGCCGCGCAGTTCGTCAGGGTGGTGGCTGCTGGCAATGCCCACGGCGCGCATGCCGGCGCGGCGCGCGGCTTCAATGCCCAGCGGTGCGTCTTCAAACACGATGCAGCGCGCAGGCTCCACACCCATGCGACGCGCGGCTTCCAGAAAGATGGCGGGCTCGGGCTTGCCGGGCAGGCCTTCGTCGCCACCCACGGTGGTGAGCGGGGCGACGGGCATTTGCAGGTGCTGGTAGGCGAAGGCCTGGTTGTGGCGGTCGCCCGCCGTGCCCACGCCCAGCTTCAGGCCGCGCGCATGGGCCAGGTTGAAAAACGCTTTGAACCCCGCCACTTCCGCAAAGATGGGCGAGAAAATTTCGCGGTACACCGCTTCCTTTTCGTGCACATGGGCCATGGCCACGGCCTCGTCCATCTCCGGGTGGTCAAACAGGTCGCGCATGCACTCCAGGCCGGTGCGACCGGTGGTGCGGCGCATCAGGTCGTCAATGTCCACCTGCAACTGTTTGCGGCGCGCGAACTCTACCCAGCTGTGTTTGTGCGAGGGCATGGAGTCGATCATGGTGCCGTCCATGTCGAAAATCAAAGCGTCCAACATGCCTTAGATACCTTGCTTCAACGAAGCCTGGATGAACACATCCAAGTCCCCATCCAGCACCTTTTGGGTGGCAGACACTTCCACGTTGGTGCGCAGGTCCTTGATACGGCTGTTGTCCAGCACGTAGCTGCGGATCTGGTGGCCCCAGCCCACATCGGTCTTGGTGTCTTCCAGCTTTTGCTGCGCCTCTTGCTGCTTGCGCAGCTCGAAGTCATACAGGCGGCTGCGCAGGCGCTTCCACGCCACGTCGCGGTTGCTGTGTTGGCTGCGGCCGTCTTGGCACTGCACCACGATGCCGGTGGGGATGTGCGTCAGGCGCACGGCCGAGTCGGTCTTGTTGATGTGCTGACCGCCGGCGCCGGAGGCGCGGAAGGTGTCGGTGCGCACGTCGCTGGGGTTGATCTCGATCTCGATGGAGTCGTCAATTTCGGGGTACACAAACACCGACGCGAACGAGGTGTGGCGGCCACCCGAGGAATCGAACGGCGACTTGCGTACCAGGCGGTGCACACCGGTTTCGGTACGCAGCAGGCCAAAGGCGTATTCGCCCTCGATCTTGATGGTGGCACCCTTGATGCCGGCGGTGTCGCCGTCGGTGATGTCTTCCACCGTGGCGGTAAAACCCTTGCGTTCCGCGTATTTCAGGTACTGGCGCAGCAGCATGCTGGCCCAGTCGCACGCCTCGGTGCCACCGGCGCCGGCCTGGATGTCCAGGAAGCAGGGCAGGGGGTCGGCCGGGTTGTTGAACATGCGGCGGAACTCCAGGCCCTCGATGATCTCGGCCAGCTTGGCGGTTTCGCCTTCGATGGTGATCAGGCCGTCCTCGTCGCCGTCTTCCTTGCTCATCTCGAACAACTCGGTGTTGTCCGCGAGGTTGCTGGTCAGCTCATTGAGCGTGACGACCACGCCGTCCAGCATCTTCTTTTCTTTGCCCAGCTCCTGGGCTTTCTTGGGGTCGTTCCAGACGGAGGGGTCTTCTAACGATGCATTGACGGTGCGCAGGCGCTCGGCTTTGGCATCGTAGTCAAAGATACCCCCGAAGTTCCTGGGTCCTGCTGCTCAGGTCTGCCAGGGTGGTGCCGATAAGGTTGACGCGCTCTGCTTCGATCATGGTGTTCTCGTTCTGCTGAATGGGGAAAACACTGATTTTCTCATGCTTGGGCGCCCCGCTGGCGCCCCTGCCTAGCGGCCGAACAGGCCTTTGAGTGCTTCACCTACCCCGGGTATGCCCGGCAACACCGGCAAGAGCGACTTTTGCTCGGGTGCGCCCTCCCCCTTGTCCGGCTTGTTGGTGGGGCTTTCGGCAGCTGCGCGGCGCTTGCCCGCGCTGTCTTCCAGCGGCAGCATGGCCACCGATTTGACACGCACGCGGGCCGACCACTCGGGGGCCCAGGCCACGCGGCGGTCGGTGGGGCGGCGTGGGTGCACCAGGTTCAGCTCCTGCCCATAGGCCATGGCTTGCACCATGGCACCTTTGGATGTGGCAAAAATGCCGGCCGGAATGGCGCACTGGGTCTGGCTGGTGGGCAGCAGGGTTTTGTCGGCCAGCCACAGGTCCAGGTTGGGGGTGCTCAGGTAATCCATCAGGCCCCAGCCCGGCTCGGGGGTTTCGGACGAACTCCAGAGCACCATCTCGCCGTCGTTGCCGCCCATGGCGTTCAAGAAGTAGGCCCGCGCCTGCGGCTGCGCCTGCCAGGCCAGGGTGGTGGCATTGGCGCCACCCCCCGTGCTGGACAGCACCAGCGGCGGCATGAAGTCTTGCACCTGGCCGATGGAGAACTGCAGGCTGGCCGGAATGCCTTCGCCCGACACCTTGTGCTCGCCCTGTACCGATGCGCCCTTGGGCACCTGCTGTTTGCTCTGGGCATTGGGCCAGATGGCGTGGCCCGGTGCGGCGGTGGCGCCGCGCTCGCGGGTGGCGCGGCCGCGCATGAACTGGGCATAGTCCTCGGGTTTGGCGTTGCTCAGGTCCAGCACCCTGGGTTGGCCGGGGCGCACGGTGTCGCTGCAGCCCCAGTAGAGCAGGATGCGGCCCTTGGGTTGCTCGGGCATGCCCTCGTCCGTGTCGCGGCCCTGGGGCGGTTTGTTTTTGGCCGCCACAGGCTCCGGCGGCAGCAGGGGCAGGCTGGGGCCCAGGCCCAGACCCGCGGGAATGGTTTGGGTGGCCTGTGTGCCAGCGGGCTTGCGCTGGGTGGCCACGGCAATGTCCAGCCAGCGGCCGGGCATCATGCCCTTGGTGGCGCCAAAGCTGTTGTCGCCCACACCTTGCATGCCCACCATGCCGGCGGCCATGCCCCCCAGGGCACCGAGGTTGGGCAGCTCATCCATATCCGCCATGCGCACCGTGGCCACGTCCATCCAGTACTGCGCGACAGGGGGGCGGACCACCTGGGTTTGCGCCACTGTGGCGGTGCTGGCCATGGCCAGCAGCAGGGTACTGACAAGGGGGGATGGTCGGTTGCGGGCTTGCATGGAATCTCCTGAAGCGGTGCGGACGGTGCGCCGCATTATCAACCCGCTGTGTGTCTGGTGCGTACCGGCGTTTCAGGCAATAAAACGCTCGATCAGCGCGGCCAGTACTTCGGGCTGGTCGTGGTGCATCATGTGGCCGGCATCTTCAATGCGTGCCACTTCCGCGTTGGGCACCACCTGCAGGCGTTCGTGGTACTCGGCCAGGGTGAACTTGCCCTTCCACCACAGGTCCAGGCTGTTGTCCGATGCTTCCACCGCCAGAACGGGCATGGTCAGGCGCTTGTAGATCTCCAGCACTTCTTCCACGCGGTAAAGCTGGGCGTTGGAAATCTTGTGCGCCGCATCGCCCTGGATGGACCACTTGCCTTCGGTGTTTTCGGCGGCCCAGTGGCGGGCCAGCCAGTCGGCTTTGTCCTGGCCCAGGCGTGGGTTGGTTTTCATGAGGCGGCGGGCCACGCCGTTGGCGCTGTCGTAGGCCTTCAGGTCCATCTCGCCCGCGTGCAGTTTTTTCAGTTCGTCCATCCAGCTGGCAAACCGGCCCGGCGCTTGTGCTGGGCGGGTGGCGGGCATGCCAAAGCCTTCCAGGTTGACCAGACGGCGGATGCGTTCGGGCCGCACGCCGCCATACAGCATGACCACATTGCCGCCCATGCTGTGGCCCACCAGGTTGACGGGCTGGCCGGGGGCGTAGTGGTCCAGTAGAAAGTCCAGGTCGGCCAGGTAGTCGGGGAACCAGTAGCTGTCGGTTGCGGGGACTTTGGTCTGGCCATAACCACGCCAGTCGGGGGCGATGATGTAGTGGTCTTGTGCGAACGCGTCCACCACAAACTGGTAGCTGGCGGCGACGTCCATCCAGCCATGCACCATGACCAGCGGCACCTTGCCGACGCCTGGCTCGCCCCACACTTGCACGTGGTAGCGCAGGTTGCGGATGGGGACGAATTCGCTTTTGCAGGGGCGTTTGACTTGGTACATTGCTGGAATCATAAGGACGTACAAGGAGACAGGGCATGCCCGTCAGTCAAGGCAGAGACACCACACCCCGGCCGAGGCGAGCCGCCCCACCTGCCGCCTACGCGGCGTTGCACCAGGGCTTTGGCTGGCAGGTGCCCACGCACTTCAACATGGCCCAGGCCTGCAGTCAGCGCTGGGTGGCGCTGCCGGATGCTACTAAAAGAATAGCTGTTCGCGCATATTCCACGGGCGCTGAGAGTACTTTTTATACTTATTTTGAGCTGCAGGCGCAGGCCAATCGCCTCTCCAATGTGCTGCGTACGCTGGGCGTGCAGCGTGGCGACCGCGTGGGCATCGTGCTGCCGCAGCGCTTCGAGACCGCGGTGGCCTACATGGCGGTGCTGCAGCTGGGTGCGGTGGCCATGCCGCTCTCCATGCTGTTTGGCCCCGAGGCGCTGCAGTTTCGCCTGCACGACAGCGAGGCCGTGGTGGCCATTGGTGATGCCAGTGCGTTGGACGCACTCAACACCGTGCGCGACGACTGCCCGCTGCTGCGCACCGTGATTGGCGTGGGCACGCCGGGCACGGCCGATGTGCACTGGGCCGACGTGCTGGCCCAAGCCCCCGCCAGCTTCACGCCCGTGGATACCCTGGCCGAAGAACCCGCCGTGCTGATCTACACCAGCGGCACCACCGGCAACCCCAAGGGTGCGCTGATTCCGCACCGCGCCCTGATCGGCAACCTGAGCGGTTTTGTGGCCAGCCAAAACTGGTTTGGTTTCGATGGCAAGAAGAACGCCACTTCCAAGGCCGTGTTCTGGTCTCCGGCAGACTGGGCCTGGACCGGTGGACTCATGGACGCACTGTTGCCCACGCTGTACTTTGGCCGCCCCATCGTGGCCTACAGCGGCCGTTTCAGCCCGCAGACGGCGCTGGAGCTGATGCGCGACTGCGGCGTCACACACACCTTCCTCTTCCCCACCGCGCTCAAGGCCATGATGAAAGCCTATCCCGGCACCAAAGGCAAAACCGTGCGCCAGCAGTTCCAGCTCCAGCTGGACGCCATCATGAGCGCCGGCGAGGCCGTGGGTGACGCCGTGTTTGGCTACTGCGCAACGCAGCTTGGCGTGCCGCCCAACGAGATGTTTGGCCAGACCGAGATGAACTACATCGTCGGCAATTGCAATTTGCGCTACCCGTCCAAACCCGGCAGCATGGGCATGGGCTACCCCGGCCACCGCGTGGCGGTGATTGACGACGAGGGCAAGGAATGCGCAGTGGGCGTGCCCGGCGATGTGGCGCTGCACCGGTTGGACGTGCACGGCCAGCCTGACCCGATCTTCTTCCTGGGTTACTGGAAAAACCCCGCCGCCACGGCCGCCAAGTTCACCGGCGACTGGTGCCGCACGGGCGACCTGGCCGTGCGCGATGCGGACGGCTACCTCTGGTACCAGGGCCGCAGCGACGACGTGTTCAAGGCCGCGGGCTACCGCATTGGCCCCGGCGAAATCGAGAACTGCCTGGTCAAACACCCCGCCGTCATCAACGCTGCGGTGGTGCCCAAGCCCGACGCCGAGCGTGGCGCACTGGTCAAGGCCTATGTGGTGATTGCTCCTGATTTCATAGCTGCTTGCGCAGGTAATACGGGCGCTACGGCCCAATTACATGCCAAACTCACGGCCGAGCTGCAAGCCCACGTAAAAGGCCAACTGGCACCCTACGAGTACCCCAAGGAGATTGAATTTGTGGACGCCTTGCCCATGACCACCACCGGCAAGGTGCAGCGCCGGGTGTTGCGCCTGCAAGAAGAGGCACGTTATGCAGCTGCCCGGCGTTAAGCCCACGCTGCTGCGGCGCATTGCCTGGCTGAGTTGGAGCAAGTGGCTGGCGGTGCCCTTGTTCTCCCTCCTGCAGTACGCCGCCAGCCCCTGGCGCAGCATGTTTTTTGGGGCACTGGTGCTCAGCGCTGCGCTGTCCGTTTTTCTGTTTTTTGCATTGCGGGCCTGGGAGTTCAGCCTGCGTCGCCAGTTTGTGCGCGAGGCACCGCTGCCACGCTTTCTGGGCGCCAAGCTCATGGCGCAGTACCCGCAGCTCAGCGCGCGCGACACGGAGCTGGTGCTGCACGGCCTGCGCCAGTTTTTTATGGCGCACCTGCGCAGCAAGCGCCAGTTTGTCGCCATGCCGTCCAAGGTGGTGGACGCCGCCTGGCACGAGTTCATCCTGCACACCCGCGGGTATGCGCAGTGGTGCCAAGCCGCGTTTGGCAGCCTGCTGCACCACAGCCCGGCCGAGGTGCTGGGGCGTGACGCCCGCCGCAACGACGGTTTGCGCCGTGTCTGGTACTGGACCTGCAAGGAGGAGGGCATCAACCCCCGCCAGCCCAGCCGCCTGCCCCTGTTGTTTGCGCTGGACAAAAAATTTGGCATTCCGGGTGGCTACAGCTACGTGCCCGATTGCCGCGACATCGACCGCCAGAGTGGCTCCGGCGATCACTGTGGCACCACCTTTGGGGGCGAGGGCGGAAGTGGCAGCGATGCGCCGGGCGATGCCGGTGGCTTTGGCGGCTCTGAAGGCTCGGGCGGTGGCGCAGACGGCGGCTCCGACGGTGGCGGCTGCGGCGGAGGCTGTGGCGGCGACTAGGGTATTCCTGCCGCGCTACCATCTCCCAACTGCCGCGAACCTCTCGCATTTTTTACACTCTGCTTTGCAATGAAAACCATCCAACTCGGCCGCAGCGACCTGCACGTCACCCCCATCTGCCTGGGCACCATGACCTTTGGTGAGCAGGTGGACGAACCCACCTCCCACGCCATCCTGAGCCGCTCGCTGGAGCGCGGCGTGAACTTCATCGACACGGCCGAGATGTACTCCGTGCCCCCACGCGCCGAGACCTTCAACCTGACCGAAAAAATCATCGGCAACTGGATCAAAGCCAACCCCGGTGCGCGGGAGAAGCTGGTGATCGCGACCAAGGTGGCCGGCCCCTCGCGCGGCATGCCCTGGGTGCGCAATGGCAGCAGCAACCTCACCGCCGAAGACATCGTGGCGGCCTGTGATGGCAGCCTGAAGCGCATGAACATCGAGGTCATCGACCTCTACCAGATCCACTGGCCGGTGCGCCACGTGCCCATGTTCGGCGGCATGTACTACAACCCCGCCAATGAAAACGTGGGTGGCAGCGCCATCGAAGAGCAGCTGCGCGCCATGGACACGCTGGTGAAGGCGGGCAAGGTGCGCGCCATTGGCCTGTCGAATGAAACCTCGTATGGTGTGCACGAGTTTGTGCGCCTGGCCGAGCAGTACGGCCTGCCGCGTATTGCCACCGTGCAAAACAACTACGGCCTGTTGGCCCGCACCGCAGAAAACGGTCTGGACGAAACCATGCACCGCCTGGGCGTCTCGCTGTTGCCATATTCGCCGCTGGCGTTTGGTTTGCTGACCGGCAAGTACGACGAAGAAGGCCTGCTGGGCGAGACCGTGTCGCAAGAGTGGCGCCTGCGCAAGTTCGAATCCACCCGCAAGCAGCGTTGGGGCCGCCCCGACGCCCTGAAAGCCGCCCGCAAGTACAACGCCCTGGCCCGCGAATACGGCTTCACGCCCAGCCAGATGGCGCTGGCCTTCTGCTACACCAAGTGGCAAGTCGCCAGCACCATCATCGGCGTGCGCACCCTGGAGCAACTGGACCAGAACATCGACGCCTGGGGCACCGTGCTGCCCGAAGAACTGCTCAAGAAAATTGACGAAGTGCGCTGGGAGATTCGCGACCCAGCGGTGTGAGGCCAAGCCCATATGCTCTGCCGCAAGGCAGGGCACTGCCCCGATAGGCGTGCTTCGTCTTGCAACGCCCGGACCGCGAAACCTAGCCCGCCAGTGTTTTTTCGACGGCCGCCTTGGCCTCGGCCAAGTCGGCAAAAAAGCGGGTGGGCTGGGCGGGGGCTTTGGGCATGTGGGCCGGTGGTGGCCACAGGTGGTCGTCTTGCCAACTGGCGGCCACGCCGCCGATGTCTTTGATTTTCAGCGTGCAGACGGGCACATCGTCCAGCAAGGCGGTGCACGCCATGGGCGTGTCATTCCAGGTGAGTTGTGCCATAGCTGCCCGCTCCATGTGTTGTTTTGCCCCATATTAGGAGCCAGGGGACGATTGGGCAAGTCGCGGAAAATACGTACCTATGGCCAAAAAAGACCACGTCTCTGAAACCCCCGCCACCCAGCTGCTCAAGGCCAGCAAGGTGGCGTTTACCGAACATCCCTACGAATACCTGGAGCATGGCGGCGCGCAGCACAGCGCCGCGGTGCTGGGCTTTGACCCGTTCACCGTGGTCAAAACGCTGATCATGCAGGACCAGGATGCCAAGCCGCTGGTGGTGCTGATGCATGGCAACCGCAAGGTGTCCACCAAAAACCTGGCGCGCCAGATTGGCGCCAAGTCGGTGGAGCCCTGCGCGCCCGAGGTGGCCAACCGCCACAGCGGCTACCTGGTGGGCGGCACCTCGCCCTTTGGCACACGCAAGGCCATGCCGATTTACATCGAGTCCACCATTCTGGATTTGCCACGCATCTGCATCAATGGCGGGCGGCGCGGCTACCTGGTAGGGATAGATCCCCAGGTGTGTGTGCAATTGCTGGGCGCCAAGCCTGTACAGTGCGCGCTGGAAGAGTGATTGGAGAACCTGTTGTGAATTTTGTGCTTTACCCCGCCCTGGCCACTGTGGTCGCCTACCTGATTGGCTCCCTCTCGTTTGCCGTGATCGTGAGCCGCGTGATGGGTCTGAACGACCCGCGCACCTACGGCAGCAAAAACCCCGGCGCCACCAATGTGTTGCGCTCAGGCTCCAAGGCCGCGGCCGTGGTGACGCTGCTGCTGGACGCCCTCAAGGGCTGGTTGCCGGTGGTGGCGGTGCAATGGTGGGGCGCACCCTACGGCCTGGGCGAGGGCACCGTAGCGCTGGTGGGGCTGGCCGCGTTTCTGGGCCATCTGTTCCCGGTGTTCTTCAAGTTTGTGGGCGGCAAGGGTGTAGCCACGGCGCTGGGCGTGCTGGTGGGCGTGAGCGGCTGGCTGGGTCTGGCCGTGGGGTTGACCTGGCTCATCATTGCCTACTTCTTTCGCTACTCATCGCTGGCGTCGCTGGTGGCGGCGCTGTTTGCGCCGGCCTACTACGTGTTTGGCAACCAGGTGGCCTGGGCCATGGACAAGAGTGTGCTGCTGTCCATGGCCGCCATGTCGCTGCTGCTGATCTGGCGCCATGCCGAAAACATCTCCCGCCTGGTGCAAGGCAAAGAGTCCAAGCTGGGCCAGAAAAAGTCGTGAACCTGGCCGCTGCCGTGGCCTAGGCCATGGCCTGCGCGTGGCTGCCCAGCTGCAGAATGTAGAAGTGGTTGAGCGGTGCCCGCACCGCAGACGAGGGCAGGGCCGAGCGGATGCGCGGGTAGGCCTCGGCCGTGCTGTGCAGGCGCGGGTGGTTCTCCAGCTCGCCGCCGGGCTTGCCCACCACCACCACAAAAGGCTGGTTGCTCTTGGCGCTGCGGCGTACCACCACGCCCAGTTCGTCGTTGTCCAGGCGCACATAGGTGCCGGGCGGGCACAGGCCCACCGCACGCACCAGGGCCTGGCCAATGGCATCCACCGAGCTGCTGGCCCGTGTCATGACCGAGCGTGCCGATTCAATGGCGCTGCGGCCCGAACGTGATTTGCGCGGGCTGATCATGGCCGCATAACGGTCCACCACTTTCAGAATACGCGCCAGCCGCACCGAGGGGGCGGCCGTGCGCATGTCATCCTTGTCCACGGCATCGTCGTGGTGGCTGGACACCACGTCCAGCCAGTCGTCGTCCGCCACGCCCAGGTTGGCCAGCATCATGGCGCCCTTGATGGCGTGGGCGCGGATGGCGTCTTGCTGCGCCGGCGTGGGTTTTTCGGCCTGGTCGGCCAGCTCATCCTGCAGCGCCGTCATGGCGATATTCATGGTGAGTGCGGCGTGCACCAGGCTGTTGCGTTCCTTTTGCGGCAGGTGCAGCTCGGTGGCTACCAAATGGCACAACACGGCGCACACCAGCGCGTGCGAGGCGCTGTAGCCCACGGGCGAGTTGCTGGCCAGCTGGAACAGCAGGTACAGGCCCACATCGGGGTCGCGCTGCAGCAGGCCCTGCATCCAGCGGTCGTACTGCAGCACGCGGTGCGAAAACTGCTGCGCGCTGGCCGGGCTGCTCAGAATGATGCCCAGACCGCTTTCCAGGTCCGACCATTGGCCCAGCAGGTCCTCGTAGGCGTTTTCGTCGCGCACGTCCAGGGGTTTTGACATCAGAAACGCCGCTCCAGCACCATCTGGTCGTTATTGCGTGTCATCTGGAAGCGGCTCAAAAAGCTGTTGCCCAGCAACACATAGGGCATGCCGCCGGGTGACACCACGGCCTCCACACCACTCACCATCACATCGCCGACTCGCACGGTGTTGAGGGTTACGCGCCAGCCCTGGGCGACGCCGTTGGCCGTGTTCATCTGCACGGGTTGCCCGTTTTGGTAGTTGAGCCCAATGCGTTTGGCGTCGGCCACACTCATGGCAACCGTGGTGGCGCCGGTGTCCACCATGAACTGCACAATGCGGCCATTGATCTGCCCATCCGTCAAAAAGTGGCCACCGGGGCCAGCGGCCAGCACCACGCGGTTGCCGCTGAGCTGCTCACCCGCGCCACTGCCCACACTGGCCGGGGCATCGCCCACCCGCATGGACACGCGCTTGCCACCCATCTCCAGGGTGATTTGTTCCCCCTGGATGGCCACCACCTTGATGCCCTTGTGCACCTCCCCCACGGCCACCGCCTTGGGGAAACCGCCGTCCACAATCAGCAGTGCCTTGTTGCCCAGCGTACCGTTGATCGCAACCGATTGCGCCCACACCGGGGCGGCAAACAGCAGGGCGGCAGCCAGGCACACGTTTTTCATAGGCTTAGTCGCGGAAGTTGTCGAAGCTCAGGGGGATGTCGGTCACATCTTTGCGGATCAGGGCCATGGCGGCCTGCAGGTCATCGCGCTTGGCGCCAGTGATGCGCACTTTTTCTTCCTGGATGGCGGCCTGCACCTTGAGTTTGCTGTCCTTCATCAGGCGCTGGATCTTCTTGGCCAGCTCGGCCTCAATGCCATTGCGCACCTTGATGACGACTTTGACCTTGTCGCCACCCATCTTCTGCACATCGCCGCGGTCCAGAAAGCGCACATCCACTTCCTGCTTGGTGAGCTTGTTGCGCAACACGTCTTCAATCTGGTCGAGCTGGAACTCGGCATCCCCAATCAGGGTGATTTCCTTGTCCTTGATCTCGATCTTGGCGGATGTGCCCTTGAAGTCGAAACGGGTGGTGATTTCCTTGACGGTGTTTTCCACCCCGTTTTTCACCTTGACCAGGTTGGCTTCGCAGACGGTATCAAAAGAAGGCATTTTTTGTGTTCACTAGAGAGAAAGCACCCCTGCACGGCCCCGGGGTGCGCAACAAACCAAGGTGGCCCGCGCCGTGGGCCTGCCCGGCGCGCTGAGGCCCCGGTGCGACAATCTTGCCATGTTAGTCGAGAAAAATGTTCCCCTGCAGGCCTTCAACACCTTTCGCATCGTGGCCAAGGCCCACGCCCTGGCGCGCATCACCAGCGAGGCCGATGTGCGAGCCCTGCTGGCCGACCCCGCCTGGGCGGCGTCTCCCACCTTTGTGCTGGGGGGCGGCAGCAATATTGTGCTGACCGGGGACGTAAAACCCCTGGTGCTGAAGGTGGAAGTGCCCGGCCGCCGCCTGGTGGCCGAGACCGACAAGCACTGGGTGGTGGAAGCCGGCGCCGGTGAGGCCTGGCACGACTTTGTGACCTGGACGCTGGACCAGGGTTACCCAGGCCTGGAAAACATGGCGCTGATTCCCGGCACCGTGGGCGCCGCGCCGGTGCAAAACGTGGGTGCCTACGGCGTGGAGCTGCAAGACCGCTTTGAATCGCTGGACGCCGTCGACCTGCACACCGGCCAGGTGTTCACCCTGAATGCCGCCCAATGCGCCTTTGGCTACCGCGACTCGGTGTTCAAACACGCCAGCAAGGCCGATGGCGACACCCACCAGGCCCTGGGCCTGAAAGACCGCGCGCTGATATTGCGCGTGCGGTTTGCCCTGCCCAAGGCCTGGAAACCCGTGCTGGGCTACGCCGACCTGGAACGCAAGATGGCCGAGTCCGGCATCACCCAGCCCACGGCGCGCCAGATTTACCAATGGGTGTGCGAGGTGCGCCGCGCCAAGCTGCCCGACCCCAACGTCATTGGCAACGCGGGCAGCTTCTTCAAAAACCCCACCGTTACCCCCGAGCAATGCGCCGACATCATCGCCCGCGAACCCAAGGTGGTGCACTACCCGCTGCACGACGGCTCGGTCAAGCTGGCCGCGGGCTGGCTGATTGACGCCTGCGGCTGGAAAGGCAAAAGTGTGGGCCAGGCCGGCGTGTACGAGAAACAAGCCTTGGTGCTGGTGAACCGCGGCGCGGGCGTGGACGGCAACGGCGCCACCGGCGGCGAGGTGATGACCCTGGCCAAAGCCATCCAGACCAGCGTGTACGAACGCTTTGGCATCCGGCTGGAGTCTGAGCCCGTGGTGGTGTAGGGCACCCGCCCACAAAGACCCCCAAGCGCATGGCCGCGCCACCACGCGGTAGATTGCGGGCATGAACACTATTCTGGTTTTGGGCGGCACCGGCTTTGTGGGTGCCCATGTGTGCGAAAAACTGGTGCGCGCCGGCTGGCACGTCACCGTGCCCACCCGCAGGCGCGCCAACGCCCGCCACATCCTGCACCTGCCCGGCCTCACCGTGCTGGAAACCAATGTGCACGACCCCGCCGCCCTGGCGCGCGCCGTGCAGGGTCACCAGGCGGTGGTGAACCTGGTGGCCGTGTTGCACGGCAACGCCGCCCGCTTTAACGCGGTGCACGTGGCACTGCCACAAAGCCTGGCCCAAGCCTGCAGCGCCGCCCGGGTGCGCCAGCTGGTGCATGTGAGCGCGCTGGGCGCCGACCCCCAACACCCCGACGCCGCGCCCTCCGAATACCTGCGCAGCAAAAGCCGTGGCGAAGCCACGTTGCAGCAGGCCGCTGCGTCCGCGCCGTGGCAGCTCACGCTGCTGCGCCCCAGCGTCATCTTTGGTGCCGAAGACAAGTTTTTGAACCTCTTTGCCCGCCTGCAGACCGTCGCCCCCGTGGTGCCACTGGCCGGGGCCGATGCCCGGTTCCAGCCCGTGTGGGTGCAAGACGTGGCCAATGCCGTGGTGCGCAGCCTGGCGCCCGGCGCGCCCGGCGGCGTGGTGGAGGCCTGTGGCCCCGGTGTCTACACCCTGCGCCAGCTGGTGCAGCTGGCTGGACGGCTAAGCGGTGTGAACGAAGGCCGTGGCCGCCCCGTGCTGGGCCTGCCGCAATGGATGGGCCGCCTGCAGGCTCTGGCCATGGAATGCCTGCCCGGCGAACCCCTGATGAGCCGCGACAACCTGGACTCCATGCGCACGCCCAACGTAGCCACCGGCCAGCACCCGGGGCTGGAGGCGCTGGGCATCACCCCCGCTGCGCTGGAGCCCATCGCACACGGCTATCTGCGCCGCAACTGACTCGATGGTGGGCTGGAATTACTATAGTTTTGATAGCTGCTAGCGCAGTATCTACGGCTTGAAATGCCGATTTGGTTGCTAATTTTGCCCTGCTGGGCGTTCTCTCCGCCTGAGCGCCTGTGAAAGCCGGCCTTGACGCTTGCGCCTCTTGTTGAAGAATTCTTTAATTTGGCGCAGGTGTATTAAAGACATCTTTCGTACTATCCAAACCACTGGCACCTACGCACCTTCCACCAAAATGGGCAAACTGGTGCAGGCCTTTATGCCGCCAGCGCTGCCGCCTGAACAACCTGTGTTGGCCCCATAGTGCTATACCGATGCCAGCCGGGCGGCCCAACTGGCGCAGGCCTGTCTGTCTGGCGTGCCGGGCTGGTGCTCTCGGTAGACTGGTTGCTTTACAGCGCCACCCGTAAACGCTTCATACGCCATTCGCAACAGTGACTGGACTAGCTCACTTTCACGTCGGGGCGCAAGGTAATTGGAACGAAGACTTGGCAACGATTGACGTTTGGGAAGCTGCAGGAGTTTGTAGGGTGGTTGGCTAGTTAAGTATGAGAGGGACTTGCCAATACCATTAACATCTCCGCGATGACAATGAAGCTCTCGTCTTCTTCGGGGTGCTCGATAACGATGGGCTTATACCCGGGGTGGGTCGAGTCAGGTGATAGCGTAATTCGCCTGTGCTGCCAGCTACCGTCTTCGGTATGGGTCTTCTCGCTCGAATAGTGCTTGATGGTGTAGCGCCCATTTGTCTCCGGGTCTTCGATGCTCCGATGTTGCACAACCACTACCTTACCTTCACGTGTCCCGGCCGGGTTGACTCGAAATAGGCACCAAGCACCATTGGGAATTCGGCGGTTCATTGATTCACCAACCACTTGGGCAATAAAAAGTCCCGGTTGTGGGCTTATCCAGTCTGGCAAAGCGACCCAATCAACTGCCTGATCTTCAAAGGCTTGCGGATCGGAAAAACTACCCGCTGCAAAACGTAGATCAACCAGCGGCGCAGCCGCAATTCCCGCATTTCGCTCTTCCCTCGAAACAAGCTGCAGAGGTATTACGTTCAAAGTTTTCTTCGAAGTATTCTGAGCCTCATCCCCAACTCCAACCCCCGCTGTTCGTAGACGGCTGCGAAGGAACTCCCTAAGTGGAGCGTCTGTGCAGTAGACGTAGCAACCCTTCATGCCGCGAGTCATCAATGTGCGATATGTGTTTTTCACCAATGCATCGGCAATTGCTAGCGTCTTCTCTCGTTCGGCATTGAGCATGCTCTTAAGGCCGCGCACCGATTTGTCAGAGGATGCACGTTTGGTTGCATCGCTAACAATGCGTCCGTCTTCATAGAAAAGGTCCGGACCAATGATCACGCCAACGTAATCCAACTCTAGTCCTTGGCACGTGTGAATGCATCCAACTTGCTCTACCGACCCTGGCGTAATGATCCAGAGACTCCCATCTTTGTCCAAATTCCAGCGACGCTGGTAGTCAAATTCAGGTAGTTGAATGTCCCAAGCACTGGGATCTTTCTTGCTGGGCCACTTCCAGCAATACCCAGCCACTACGCGGGACCGATTGTTGGCCTGATTCTTTAACGCAACAAGTGCGTGCATTTCAGTCGGGTTGTCAAAAATGCGAAAGTCATACTCCCGAGTGTCAAGAATCGGAGCTGTAGTAGGGCGAATATTGAGAATGTTGTCTAGCCATTCAAGATACCCATCAGAGCCACTGCAACGAAATTGTGATGACAATTCCAGCTCAGTTATTTCGGCCCCGAATTCACGGGCTCGCAGTCGAAGTTCTTCTGTTTTTCCGATATCTTTCAATGTGACGCATTGGTTGTCGTCAACGAAGAAAACTGTGCACTTGGAAGAGCGGATTACTTCTTTAACTTGGCTATCACCTAGGTTGCCATAGAGGCCGCTCTTTTCATTCAGTCGATGTGCTTCGTCAACGATGAGAACATCGTATATGTCGGCGGGCATATTTACGAAAGCACCCGAACCGGAAAACAGATTGCCGATGCGTGTTCTCGAGAACGTACCGGTGAGTTTGGCCTCATACACGGCGCGCGGCGCAGCATTCTTTGAGACGTAGCGCGCATTGCGCTTGCGGCTAATTAGTGTTCCGAGAAGGTTGATGGCGATTACCGATTTCCCAGTGCCGGGACCACCTTGAACTATTACAACCTGCTTCCGTTTTTCTGCTTTAGTTTCAACTGTCAAGATGGTCTCGTAGGCCACCTTTTGATCATCAAGAAGAATGAATTCGTTTCTTCCTTGAAGTAGCGCAACGACGCTGTCGGCCAGCATTTTTGACGGTTGAATTCGTCCATTCTCGATGGTGTAGAGAATACCTTTGCGATCGCCATGGCGAACATGCTCTCGAATAAATCGTTGCAATTTATCGCGCTCACGCGCAAGAAACAGTGGCGCCTTTTGAATGTGTTCTCGATAGTGTGAGTGGTCGATCTCGCCGTCTCGTGGGTGATTGTGCAAGTAGGCGCAAGGTTGAAGCTTCATGTCACCTTCATGCACGGCCCTATTGAAGTCTTCCAAATATGCTGCATAGGACCAAGCTTGATAGGAGGGGTGTGGACCTTCAGTTTCTCCAACTCTCCCACCCCGTCGTGCCCACACGATCGCGTCTTTATCACTGCGACGAGACTCTGACCATTGTTTCAGTTCAACGATAACTACCTTCGACCTCGCTTGAGCGTCTTCGCCGGTGATGACGAAGTCAATGCGTTTGCTTTGGAGCGGTAGTTGGTATTCGATGGCTACGCCTGCATCAGACGGAATTTCGTCGTCGTTCAATACCTTGGCCATCTCCATAAGTGAGTTTTTCCACGATCGAATTTCCGATTGCCCGACGCCGTGGCCGGTAGCGTTTAGAAAGTGGCGTGACATGACATCTTCGATGTCATCGTGTAGCGCATGATGCAGAAATTCGCTCTTATTCGCCTGATAGATGATCATCTGTCAAAGCTCGTCGTATTTCTTGCTGGTGCCTCGAGCTTTTTCGATCGGGTACTTGAGTGCATTGGCTTTGACTTTTGCTTGTGCCGCCGCGATTGGATCAATCCCCAATGCACTCGAGAGTTGGATCAAATACAGCAAAACATCTGCAATCTCTGATCCTATGACTTCTCGTTTCTCTAAAGACACCTCGCGACTTTGGACCTCGGTTAGCCACTGAAAATGTTCGAGCAATTCGCCAGTCTCTACAACCAATGCAGAAGCGAGATTTTTGGGCGAATGGAAGGGCTGCCACTCGCGTTCTTTTGCAAACTTTTCAAGTTCGAGGGCTAAGTCGCGTAGCGAGTCTGTCATTGAGGGAATTAATTTAAGTTATGCGATTCCGTCTCACTTTAACTTGAACCACTTTCATTTCCTAGATGTAACGAATGACTAGTCGAAGCGTTGAGTCCAAAACAACAAAGCCCGCCAAGCGTTAACTTGGCGGGCTTTGTTTTTAAGGGTTTGAAATGTCTTACTTACCCAACTTCAAGAAATCATCCCCCTTGCCCAACTCCAGCAGCCCGGCGTTGGAATACACCTGCAGCTTGGCGCGGGTGTCGGTGATGTCCAGGTTGCGCATGGTCAGTTGGCCGATGCGGTCCAGCGGGCTGAATGGCGCGTCTTCCACCTTCTCCATGCTCAGGCGCTCGGGCGCGTAGGTCAGGTTGGGGCTTTCGGTGTTCAGCAGGCTGTAGTCGTTGCCGCGGCGCAGTTCCAGGGTCACGGTGCCGGTGATGGCCTTGGCGACCCAGCGCTGGGCGGTTTCGCGCAGCATGATGGCTTGGCTGTCGAACCAGCGGCCCTGGTACAGCAGGCGGCCGAGCTTGCGGCCGTTGTCGCGGTACTGTTCGATGGTGTCTTCGTTGTGGATGCCGGTGACCAGGCGCTCGTAGGCGATGAACAGCAGCGCCAGGCCGGGGGCTTCGTAGATGCCGCGGCTCTTGGCTTCGATGATGCGGTTCTCGATCTGGTCGCTCATGCCCAGGCCGTGGCGGCCACCGATTTCGTTGGCCTTCAAGATCAGGCTCACCAGGTCGTCAAAGCGCTGGCCGTTCAGGGCGACGGGGCGGCCTTCTTCAAAGGTGACGCTCACTTCTTCGGCCTTCACCACGCAGTCGTCGCGCCAGAAGGGCACGCCCATGATGGGGTTGACGATCTTGATGCCGGAGTTCAAAAACTCCAGGTCTTTGGCTTCGTGCGTGGCGCCCAGCATGTTGCTGTCGGTGCTGTAGGCTTTTTCGGCGCTCATCTTGTAGCCAAAGCCGTTGGCGGTGATGAAGGCGCTCATCTCGGAGCGGCCGCCCAGTTCGTCGATGAACTGCTGGTCCAGCCAGGGTTTGTAGATTTTGAGCGAGGGGTTGGTCAACAGGCCGTAGCGGTAGAAGCGCTCGATGTCATTGCCCTTGAAGGTGGAGCCGTCGCCCCAGATGTTCACATCGTCCTGCTGCATGGCGGTCACCAGCATGGTGCCGGTCACGGCGCGGCCCAGGGGCGTGGTGTTGAAGTAGGTGGAGCCGGCGGTGGTGATGTGGAAGGCGCCGGCCTGCAGGGCGGCAATGCCTTCAGCAGCCAGTTGGGGGCGGCAGTCGATCAGGCGGGCCTTGATGGCGCCGTATTCCATGGCCTTGCGCGGGATTTCGTCGTAGTCGGCCTCGTCGGGCTGGCCCAGGTTGGCGGTGTAGGCGTAGGGCAGGGCGCCCTTTTGCTTCATCCACAGCAGGGCCGCGCTGGTGTCCAGGCCGCCGGAGAAAGCGATGCCGACCTTTTGGCCGACGGGGATGTTTTGCAGAATGGTGTTTGACATGAAATGTGCCTCTAGCCCGCGTGGAATATGCGCAAGCAGCTATAAATTTAGGAGTGGCTGAGCGTGTGGATCAAGCGCTGATCAACCGAAGTGGCAGATGTAGTGGTAAGCCTCAAAGCCCTCGGTCACGCGGATCTGGAACTTGGCGTTGCCGGGCACATTGAACTTTTGGCCTTCGCCGCTGGTGATCCAGGCGTCGGTGCCGTCGAGCTTGTAGTCGCAGCTGCCGCCCACGCATTCCATGATCTCGGGCGCGCCGGTGTTGAAAGTCAGCGTGGCGGGCAGGATCACGCCGACCGATTTCTTGGTGCCGTCAGCCTGGGTGAAGCCGTGGCTCACGCACTTGCCGTCGAAGTACACATTGGCTTTGGTGGTGACGGAAACGTTGTCGAAGTGGGTGGTGGTCATGGTGCTGCGTAATAGAAAGGAAATAGGGGCCCGGCGCGCCTGGCACCGAGCAACCCGCGATTTTACGGGAGGCGGGCCGCAAAGGCCGCGTCGCTAAAACCCACAGTCACCGTGCCGTCTCCCCAGACGACCACAGGTCGCTTGATGACGCTACTGTGTTCCTGCATCACGGCGATGGCGGAGGGTGTGTCCACCACGCTGGCTTGCGTGGCCTCGTCGAGCTTGCGCCAGGTGGGGCCGCGGCGGTTGATCAGGGTGTCCAGGCCGGCCGATTCAATCCAGCCGGGCAGCAGGGCGGTGGGTACGCCCTGTTTTTTGAAGTCGTGAAACGTGTAGTCCACACCGTGTTCAGTGAGCCAGTCGCGGGCTTTTTTGACGGTGTCGCAGTTGGGGATGCCGTAGAGGGTGGTCATGGGCTGATTTTGACATAATCTTTGAACCAAAATGGCACCCAGCGCCCGCAGAATATGCGCAAGCAGCTATCAATTTCATAGTGAAAGAGTCCCCATGCGCAGCACTTCCCGCACCCTGTACCCGCCCCTGGAGCCGTTCAAGACCGGCATGTTGGATACCGGCGAGGGCCACACCCTGTGCTGGGAGCTGTGTGGCAACCCGCAGGGCCAGCCGGCCGTCTTTTTGCATGGCGGGCCGGGCTCGGGCTGCTCGGCTGACCACCGCCGCCTGTTTGACCCCGAGCGTTACTGCGTGCTGCTGTTCGACCAGCGCGGCTGCGGCCGTTCTACCCCACACGCCAGCCTGGAGGCCAACACCACCTGGCACCTGGTAGCCGACATCGAGCGCCTGCGTGCCCTGCTGGGCGTGGAGCGCTGGCTGGTGTTTGGTGGCTCCTGGGGCAGCACGCTGGCCCTGGCCTACGCGCAGACGCACCCGCAGGCGGTGTCGGCCCTCATCGTGCGCGGCATCTTCACGGTGCGCCGGGCCGAGCTGCTCTGGTACTACCAGGAGGGCGCGTCGTGGATGTTCCCCGACCTGTGGGAGGCCTACCTGGCGCCCATTCCGCCAGCCGAGCGGGGCGACCTGATCGCCGCCTACCGCAAGCGCCTGGTGGGCGCCGACCCCGTGGCCCAACTGGAAGCCGCCAAGGCCTGGAGCCTGTGGGAGGGCCAAACCATCCGCCTGCTGCCCGATGCCGCCAACAAGGCCAAGCACGCGGGTGACGACTACGCGCTGGCGTTTGCGCGCATCGAGAACCACTACTTTGTGCACGGCGGCTGGCTGGAAGAGGGGCAACTGATCCGCGATGCGCACAAGCTGGCGGGCATTCCCGGCGTCATCGTGCAGGGCCGCTACGACATGGCCACCCCGGCCAAAACCGCCTGGGACCTGCACCGCGCCTGGCCGGAGGCCGATTTCACGCTGGTGGACGACGCGGGCCACGCCTTCAACGAACCCGGCATCTTGAGTGCGCTGCTAGAGGCAACTGACCGGTTTGCGAAGTAAGCACTGGGCTGGGGCGGGGCGGCTGGGTGCTCTGCGCAGCGAGGTAAAGGAGGAGCCCGAAGGGCGGGGGACACGAGCGGAGCGGAGTACCCAGTCGCCCCGCCCCAGCACAGCAGGTCGGCGACAATCGGCGGAGTATGGAAACACCCAACACGCTACAAGAATGGCTGGCCCACTGTGAGCGCCTGCACCCCAAAGGCATCAACGGCATCGAAATGGGGCTGGACCGCGTACGCGCCGTCGCCCAGCGCCTGAATCTCACCTTCACTTGCCCGGTCATCACCGTGGCGGGCACCAACGGCAAAGGCTCCACCTGCGCCATGCTCGAATCCATTTTGGGCCAGGCGGGTTACAAGACCGGCGTCTACACCTCGCCCCACCTGGTGCATTTTGAGGAGCGCATGCGGCTCAAGGGCGAAGCCGCAGACGCTAGCAAATTTGTAGCTGCTCTCGCAGAGGTGGAGCGGGCTAGGGGCCAAAATGGGCCTGAAATCGCGCTCACCTACTTCGAATTCACCACCCTGGCCATCCTTCTGGCCCTGTCCCGCGAAGGGCTGGATGTGGTGATCTTGGAGGTGGGCCTGGGTGGCCGGCTGGACGCGGTCAACATCATCGACGCCGACTGCGCTGTCATCACCAGCATCGACCTGGACCACATGGAGTTGCTGGGCGATACCCGCGAGGCGATTGGGTTCGAGAAGGCCGGCATCATGCGCACCGGCCGCCCGGTGATCGTGAGCGACCCGGTGCCACCGCAAAGCGTGCTGGACCGCGCGCTGGAAGTGGGCGCTGACCTGTGGCGCGTGGGCACGGACTTCAATGTGTCGGGAGACAAGCAGCAGTGGGGCTGGGCCGGGCGCGGGCGGCGTTACAGCGGCCTGGCTTACCCGGCGCTGCGCGGGGCCAACCAGTTGGTCAACGCCTCGGGCGTGCTGGCCGCGCTCACCGCGCTGCGCGAGCAGTTGCCCGTCACGGCCCAGGCCGTGCGCGTGGGTCTGGCGCTGGTGGAGTTGCCGGGGCGCTTCCAGATCATTCCGGGCCAGCCTACGCTGGTGCTGGATGTGGCCCACAACCCGCATTCGGTGGCCGCGCTGGCCGCCAACCTGGACGCCATGGGCTTTTACCCCACCACCCACGCCATTTTTGGCGCCATGGCCGACAAGGACCTGGCGCCCATGTTCGCCAAGGTGGCGCCGCTGATGGACCGCTGGTATTTCACCGATTTGCCTTCGCCCCGTGCTGCGACAGGTGCTGATTTGCAAGCCCAGTGGAGTGCCCACAACACGCGCAAAGACGCATCGGCCCAGGCCTTTGCCGACCCCATGCAGGCCCTGCGCGCCGCCATCGCCGCCGCAGACCCCACTGATAGAATCGTCGTCTTTGGATCGTTCTACACCGTGGGCGGTGTGCTGCAAGAGGGCACCCCCAAGCTGCACGCCAAACACCTCCAGCCCCAAGCTACCTGAACCGTCACCCCACACATGGCCTTTTTCAAGTTTCGCAAAGGCGGCGACGAGCAGCCCACCCCATCCAGTGCCCCCGAGAGCGTGGAAGTCATGCGCAAACGCGCGCGGCACCGCCTGATTGGCGCGGCCGTGCTGGTGTTGCTGGGGGTCATCGGCTTCCCGCTGCTGTTTGACAGCCAGCCACGGCCGATTGCGGTGGACATTCCGATCGAGATTCCGGACAAGGCCAAGGTGGCACCCTTGGGCGCGCCCCAGGTGGCGGCCAGCAGTGCGACCCCCTCGCAGGTCAGCGGTGGTGTGATCGACGGCGCCACACCGGTGGCATCAGCACCCGCCAAGCCAGAACCCAAACCTGAAGCAAAGCCCGCCCCCAAGGCCGAGGCCAAGCCCGAAACCATCATCACCGAGGCCAAGCCGGCGCCCAAGCCCGTGGCCAAACCGGCTGCCAAGCCTGAAGTCAAACCGGAGCCCAAGCCGGCGCTTGCAGAGAAGCCGGTTGCCAAGCCCAGCGAGGCGGCCAAGGCCCAAGCCTTGCTGGATGGCAAACCCGTGGCGGACAAGCCTGCCGAGAAGAAGCCCGATGCGGCTACCGTCCGGTTTGTCGTGCAAGTGGGGGCCTATGTGGAGGCTGCCAAGCTGCGCGAAGCGCGCCAGAAGGTAGAGAAGGCCGGCTTCAAGACCTACACCCAGGTGGTGGGCGCCAAAGACGCCCAGCGCACCCGGGTACGCATCGGACCGTTTGCCAGCAAGGCCGAGGCGGAAAAGGCCGTGGACAAGCTCAAGAAGCTGAACCTGCCCGCCGCCATCCTGGAACTCTGAACGAATCCTGCCTATGCCCACCTTGGATTGGATCTTTCTGGCCGTCTTGCTGTTTTCCTTGGTGCTGGGCGCCTGGCGGGGGCTGGTGTACGAGGTGCTGTCGCTCGTGAGCTGGGCTGTGGCCTTTGTGCTGGCGCAATGGTTGGCGCCGGAGGCAGCCCAGTGGATTCCCATCACCGGCGATGCCGAGGCGGTGCGTTACGCCGGGGGTTTTGTGCTGGTTTTTGTGGCAACGGTGTTTGCCGGTGGGCTGATTGCCTTTGTAGTCAAAAAATTGGTGGCAGCCGCAGGCATGAGCCCCGCGGACCGGATGTTGGGCGCCATATTTGGACTGGTGCGCGGCATGTTGCTGCTTGTGGTGGTCACCGCGGTCGTCGACATGACCCCGGTACACACCGCAAACTGGTGGCAGAGCGCCATGGGGCCGCGCATGACCGGCATGGTGCTCAGCAGCGTCAAGCCCCTGCTGCCCGAAGAATTTGGCAAGTATTTACCTTGAGAGTGAACCCCTATGTGTGGAATCGTTGGCGTTGTTAGCAATGCACCTGTCAATCAACTGATCTATGACGCTTTGCTGCTCCTGCAGCACCGCGGCCAGGATGCTGCTGGCATCGTCACCCAGCAAGAGCGCAAGTTCTTCATGCACAAAGCCAAGGGCATGGTGAAGGACGTGTTCCGCACCCGCAATATGCGCAGTTTGCTGGGCAACTGCGGCCTGGGGCAGGTGCGTTACCCCACGGCGGGCAACGCCTTCAGCGAAGAAGAGGCCCAGCCTTTCTATGTGAACGCGCCCTTTGGTATCGTGCTGGTGCACAACGGCAACCTGACCAACGCCCATGCCCTGAAGGCAGAGTTGTTTAACACCGATCACCGCCACATCAACACCGAGAGCGACTCCGAAGTGCTGCTCAATGTGCTGGCGCACGAGATCGAAAAAACCACCCGGGGCCTGCCACTGCAGCCCATGGACATCTTTGCCGCAGTGCGCAATGTGCACAAGCGCGTCAAAGGTTCCTATGCCGTCATCGCGCTGATCGCCGGCCACGGTGTGCTGGCTTTTCGCGACCCCTACGGCATTCGCCCCCTGTGCATGGGCAAAAACGGCGACGGCAATGTGATGCTGGCCAGCGAGTCGGTGACCCTGGAAGGCAGCAGCTTCCAGTTCGAACGCAATGTGGACCCCGGCGAGGCGGTGTTCGTCGACTTGCAAGGCCATGTGCATGCTCAGCAGTGCGCAGAAGCCCCGCAGCTCTCGCCTTGTATTTTTGAGTTTGTGTACCTCGCCCGCCCGGACTCGGTCATGGACGGCATCTCGGTCTACCAGGCCCGCCTGAACCTGGGTGAAACCTTGGCCAAGCGTGTGATCTCCACCGTGCCGCCCAGTGAGATCGATGTGGTCATTCCCATCCCCGAGTCCAGCCGCCCCAGTGCCGCGCAATTGGCGCAGTTGCTGGGCCTGCCGTACCGCGAAGGCTTTGTGAAAAACCGCTACGTGGGCCGCACCTTCATCATGCCCGGCCAGGGTGTGCGCAAGAAGTCGGTGCGCCAAAAGCTCAACGTGATTGCCAGCGAATTCAAGGGCCGCAATGTGCTGCTGGTGGACGACTCCATCGTGCGCGGTACTACCAGCAAAGAAATTGTGCAGATGGCGCGCGACGCTGGTGCCCGCAAGGTTTACTTGGCCAGCGCCGCGCCGCCCGTGCGTTTCCCCAACGTCTACGGCATCGACATGCCCACCAGCAGCGAGCTGGTGGCGCACAACCGCACCGTAGAGCAAATTCGCGAAATCATTGGCTGCGACGCCCTGATTTACCAGGACGTGGACGGCATGAAGAAGGCCATTGGGTCGCTGAGCAACAAGCTGGCTGGCTTTGATGCCTCCTGCTTCGACGGCATCTATGTCACCGGCGATATTTCGTCCGATGACATCGAGCGCCTGAACGAAAAACGGGTGGGCGGTGAAGAGAGCCTGGAAGACACCTCGCGCCTGGCCCTGCCTAACCACGCGGACTGAACCATGGCAGCACAACAGTTACCCGACGGCCTGCACCTGGACACCTTGGCCGTGCGCACGGCCCTGGAGCGCAGCCAGTATGGCGAGAACTCCGAGGCCCTGTACCTCACCAGCGGCTACGTGCAGTCCAGCGCCGCCTCCAGCGCCGCACGGTTTGCCATGGAAGAAGAAGGCTTCACCTACTCGCGTGTCGGCAACCCCACGGTAAGCAGCATGGAAATGCGCCTGGCCGCGCTGGAAGGCACGGAGGCCGCCGTGGCCACGTCCTCCGGCATGTCTGCCATTCTCTTGCTGGGCATGGCCCTGCTCAAGGCAGGCGATCACGTGATTTGCTCGCAGTCGGTGTTTGGCTCCGTCATTCCGATGTTCAGCCGCGAGTTCGCGAAGTTTGGTGTGGAGACGACGTTCGTGCCGCAGACCGATGTGGCTGCGTGGAAGGCCGCCGTGCGCCCCAACACCCGGCTCTTGTTTGCCGAGACACCGACCAACCCGTTGACCGAGGTGTGTGACATCCGGGCGCTGGCCGATATCGCGCACAACGCGGGCGCCTTCCTGGCCGTGGACAACTGCTTTGCAACGCCCGTGTTGCAGCGGCCGGTGTTCATGGGGGCCGACTTCATCATCCACTCCGGCACCAAGTTCCTGGACGGCCAGGGGCGTGTCATGGCGGGTGCCATCTGCTGCACGCAAAAGCAGCGCGACGAACTGTTCCTGCCCGTGATCCGCACGGCCGGCATGGTGCTGTCACCCTTCAATGCGTGGGTGCTGCTCAAGGGCATGGAAACCTTGGCCATACGTGTCAAGGCCCAGTCCACCAGCACGCTGGCCGTGGCGCAGTGGTTGCAAGCCCAGCCGCAGGTCGCCCGCGTTTTCTACCCCGGCCTGCCCAGTCATGCCCAGCACGAACTGGCCATGCGCCAGCAGTCGGGCAGCGGTGGGGCGGTGTTGTCGTTTGAGGTGAAGGCCCCCGATGTGGATGCCGCACGCAAGAACGCTTTCCATGTGCTGGACAGCATGCAAGTGCTGTCGCTGTGCACCAACCTTGGCGACACCAAAACTTTGGCCGCCCACCCCGCCAGCACCTCGCACGGCCGCCTGTCCGAGGCGCAGCGCCAGTTGGCTGGCATTGGCCAGGGCCTGATCCGCGTGGCTGTGGGCCTGGAACATATTGATGACATCACCGCCGATCTGGCGCGTGGTCTGAACACCCTTTGAATATGAGCAAAATTCGTACGCGCATCGCGCCTTCTCCCACCGGTTTTCTGCACCTGGGCACGGCCCGCACCGCGTTGTACTCCTGGGCGTATGCCCGTCACTTTGGTGGCGAGTTTGTGCTGCGTATTGAGGACACCGATGTGGCCCGTTCCACGCAGGACTCGGTGGACCAAATCCTCGCTTCCATGCAATGGCTGGGGCTGGAGTACGACGAAGGCCCGGTGTACCAGATGCAGCGCCTGGACCGCTACAAGGCGGTGGTCGATCAACTCATGGCAGAAGGCAAGGCCTACTACTGCTACAGCACCCCCGAAGAGCTGGACGCCGTGCGCGAAGCCAAAAAGGCGCGTGGTGAGAAGGCGCTGTACGACGGCACCTGGCGCCCCGCGCCCGGCAAGACCTTGCCGCCCGTGCCCGAAGGCGTGAAGCCCGTGGTGCGCTTTTGCAATCCACCGGACGGCGATGTGACCTGGAACGACCTGGTCAAAGGCCCCATCACCATCAGCAACCGCGAGATCGATGACCTCATCATCGTGCGCACGGATGGCATTCCCACCTACAACTTTGCCGTGGTGGTGGACGATTGGGACATGCAGATCAGCCACGTATTCCGTGGCGACGAGCACATCAACAACACGCCCTGGCAAATCAACATCTTCCACGCACTGGGCGCAGCGCTGCCGCAGTTCGGCCACTGCCCGGTCATTCTGGGCGACGACGGCCAAAAACTGTCCAAGCGCCGCGGTGCGGTCAGCGTCACCGCGTACGAGGAGGGCGGTTACCTGCCCGAAGCCATGCTCAATTACCTGGCCCGCCTGGGCTGGAGCCATGGCGACGAAGAATTGTTCACGCGTGAGCAACTGGTGGGCTGGTTTGATGGCACACACCTGAACAAGAGCCCCGCGCAGTGGGACCCGGCCAAGCTGCTGTGGGTCAATGCGCACTACATCAAGCAGGCGGACAACGCACGCTTGGCTGCGCTGGTGGCCGTGCAACTGGCCAAGTTGGGGGTGGAGCTGCCCGCAGAGACGGTGGAAAACCACTTGCCCCAGCTGTGCGCCTTGCTGAAGGACCGCTGCGACACTACCGTGGCCCTGGCCCAATGGGCAGCAAAGTTTTATGCCGACGTGCAAGTCGATGCCGCTGAGCTGGCCCAGCATGTGACCGACGCCGTGAAGCCGGCCATCGCAACGCTGGCAGACAAGCTGGCGTCCTGTGCCTGGGACAAGGCGTCCATTGCCGCCGTGATCAAAGAAGTGCTGGCAGCGCATGGCTTGAAGATGCCGCAACTGGCCATGCCGGTGCGCGTGCTGGTCATGGGTACGGCGCAGACGCCGTCGCTCGATGCGGTGCTGGAATTGAGCGGAAGAGAAAAAGTTATGGCAAGACTTGTCAGGGGCTGAAAAACTTGTATATAATTTGAGGCTCGGAAGTTGAATGCAAAGCAAGGTAACACTTGTGTTGCAGTCAAGGAAATTGGGGGTATAGCTCAGCTGGGAGAGCGCTTGCATGGCATGCAAGAGGTCAGCGGTTCGATCCCGCTTACCTCCACCAATTCTTCTGTAACGGATAAGTTCCAAGGTTTTGACCCTATCGTCTAGAGGCCTAGGACATCACCCTTTCACGGTGAGTACCGGGGTTCGAATCCCCGTAGGGTCGCCAAGTTTTTAGCGCAAGCTAAGACGGCACAAGTTGGTAACAGCTTTCGCAAGAAAGTAACTTGGCTCAAAAGTTGAAAGACTGAGAGTAAACGGTTACCGCTACCAGGAGTGGTAGTTCAGTTGGTTAGAATACCGGCCTGTCACGCCGGGGGTCGCGGGTTCGAG
>Ga0155471_132_pt7 | contig 27797 bp, 26 predicted proteins | sample RifCSPhighO2_12_FD_107129 | JGI IMG/M metagenome (GOLD analysis project Ga0155471, IMG submission 107129) | Curvibacter sp. RIFCSPHIGHO2_12_FULL_63_18
CCCCTCGCGCCGGTGTCCGCCACTCAGGCCAGGGTCCACTCGGTCACCACCTGGTCGGGGGTGCTCACATCAAAACGGCGCATGCTGAAACTGGCGCGCAAGCGCTGGCCGCCGCTGGCCAGCGGCGCCAGCTCGCACTCGAGCCAGCCGTCGCCGTTCCAGGCCTGCGCTTCAATCTGCGCATTGCCACCCGCCAACGGCACCGTCTCCTGCGCCAGCACATCGCTGGCGGCCACGTTGGCAAACCGCAGCGGCGCGTGCAGCGGCGGTGCGACCAGCGCGTAGGCCAAAACCTGGCTGTGGCTGAAGGTGATGGTGGCACTGGCCGCACAGTGGTAATCGCCCGAGAGGAAGACCACGTTGCTGATGTGCTGCGTGGCAATGAAGTCCAGCACACGCTGGCGGTCGCCTTCGGCAAACTGCCAGTTGTCGGTGGACCGCGGTGAGGGCCGGCCCAGCCCCTGCACCAGGCCCGGTGCCAGCACCGCGCCCGTGGCAATGAACTTGGCATGGTGGCCGCGTGCCTGCTCTTGCAGCAGCCAGGCTTCCAGCACCGGCCACTGGCCGGGCTCCAGCAGGCGCCGCTCGGCGCCCAAGGCGCGGTTGCGGTGCACCCGGGTGTTGAGGGAGAGAAATGCCGCTGCCGCGTGCGAAACCGCTCCGTCGTGCCCCTGCGGCCCCAGCGGTGCCGGGCCATGGGCGCGCTGGAAGGCGGCAAAAGCGCTCAGTGCATTGCGCGTGAGCACGGCGCGCGCCGTGCCCAGCCGCTCTTCGTCGCGGCTCCAGTTGTCGGCAATCTCGTGGTCGTCCATGGCCATGTAGAACGGCAGGCTGCGTGCGAGTTGGCGAAAGCCCGCCGAGCCAAAGGCTTCGCGGTAGCGCGGCAGCAGCGACTCGATGGGGGAGCTGCTGGAGGCCAGGCCGGCGCGTGCATCGGCATAAATCTGGTCGCCCAGCATCCACATCAGCGAAGCTGGCGCCTGCCGCTGGCGCTCGGCCAGCTGCTGCAGGGTGTGGTCGCTGCGGGCGGCCTCCAACGCGGTGATGCCTGGGTGGCGGCAGGTGGCGGCCACAAAACGCAGGCCGTTTTGGGGGGCCAACACATCCGCTTGCAGGCGCAGCACGCAGTCGCGCATCCAGCGCAGGCTACGGCGCTCGCGTGACAGCGTGCCGGGCTGCGCGCGCAGTGCCACGGCGCGCTGCTCGCGCACCAGCGCGGCCAGGGGCCGCAGCAGGGCCACGGCGTCGTCCAGCGTCAGGTCCAGCGGCAGGGGCTGCAGCGCACCATGGCCTACCGCGTGCGGCACGGCGGTGGCTGTCGGGGCCAATTCCCAACCTGCGGCTCCTTGGCCCTGTGCCAGGGTTTGCCGGTAGTCCGCATGTGCAGCCTCGGCCGACGGTGGCACCGCAGGCACCGGGCTGCGCCCGGCACTGTGCGCCACATCCTGCACGGTCACCGGTGCGCCCCACACATCGGGCCAATGCAGCGCCTGGGCTGCGCCATCGGTGGGTGCATCGGCAGCAATGCGGTGCAGGCTCACCATGGCGACGGTGATGGCACCCTGCCAGTCGGCGGGCACACGCAGATCGGCCACCGCATACACAATGCTTTGGTCGGGTGCTGCGTCCTGTGCCACGCCCACCAGGCCTTCGAGCGGACTGCTGACCAAGGACCAGGCGTGCACACTGCGCTGGCGCCCCACCGAGAGCAGTGTCATGGCGGCCACGGCGGTGTCGGCCTGGGAGTTGTCCACCTCCATCCACACGCGCAGCACTGTCTCATCCCCCTCACGGCGTACCCACCCCGTGAGCGGTCCGGTGCGCGGCAAGCGCGCACGCAGGCGGTTTTGCGTTACCGGTTCGGGTAGGTCGGCAGCCTGGGCTTGGTTGAAAAAGTCCACCACCTCCGAAAAAATGACCTCGGGCGCACGCTTGCCAATGGTGCAGTCAAAGTGCGCATGTTCGGGTGCCACCAAAAAGCGGTCGAGACCGGTGGCCAGGCGCTGCCCGCCAAAGGCACGGCTGAACTGGCGTTGCGTCTCGTGCAGCGACTCCTGGTCGAACAACACGTTGTCAGCCCCATGCAGCAGCATGACCGGCATGCCCAGGTAACGGCGCACGTTCTCATCCGTCACGTAGATGTTCTGGCCATCGGCGTCCACCAGGTGTTCGTACTCCACACACTTGGCACCGTGCAAAAACACGCCCAGGTTGGTGCGGCCAAAGTACAGGTCCAACTTTTCGTGCGTGCCGGGGCGGCCGGGTTGGCTCTCAATCAACTGGTCGTGGCGGAACAGGCGGCTCAGGAAGCCGGCCATGCGTTTGCAGGAGGTGCTGTCGGGCTGGTGCACGCGCAGGTCGTGTTCGTGCGGGCAGCGCTCGGCCTCGTCGTAGTGGAAGCTGGCAAACAGCCGATCCATCAAGGCATGCAGGCCATCCGCCTGCGCCGTGCCCGCGGCAAAGTTCACATACTCCAGGCCCAGCGCATTGACCATGAGTGCGGCCACCTGCAGGCGCATTTGCGCGGTGACGGAGCCAATCACATAGGGCTGGAACTGCGAGAACAGCACCGCCGCCACTTTGGGCTTGCCCGCTTCGTGCATGAGGTGCCCGCCCAGCAGCGCCATGGCGGTAGAGGCCGAGCCCACGCAGTGGCTGAACACGCTGAGCTGGCCCGGCAGCAGCTCCGGCTCGCTGCGTTCGGCCTGCAGCACGGCCAGCGCGTGGTTGACCGCAGCCGGCAGGTCGCAGGCGCCAATGTCATCCATGCTGGACAGCCGGGCCGAAGCGCGCAGGAAGGGGCTTACGCGGTATTCGAGCAGCCACACGTCCCAGCCCTGCGCATACAGCATGGCGGCCAGCGCACGTTCGCCCAGCTCCTCGGCCACAAAGGGCAAGGTGTTTTGTGCAAAGCCGTTGAGCAGGATGATGGACTTGAAACGCCGCAGGCCCTGCGCGGTAACGCTGGACTCGACCCGCGGCTGGGCGTAGCGCACCAGGCCGATGCGGATGGTTTCGGTTTTCGGGTCCGACGCATCGGCCCCGGCACGCAAAGGCACCGTCAGGCACACCGGTGCCTGTGGCGGCACCACACGGCCATCGGGCAGGCGAATGGGCGGGTACTGGTCCGCCGTCAGCTCAAAGTCGCCGTTGTCGGGCAGCGTGGCAGGGTCGGTGGCTGGGAGGTCTTTTTTGTAGTCGGGCAGGCGGAAGTCGAGCATGCGGCTGCTGACCACGTAGCGCAGGATGGTGAGTGGGTAGGTGATGAAGGCGGCCAGCGCGTTCACCGTGTCGGGGCCCGGTTTCATTTGTGGCGCGATGCGGCGCACCATCTCGGGCACATCCATGGTGAGGCGGCCCGTGGCCAACACGCGCCCACCCTTGGCCTGCATGAGCTGCACGTCCAGCTGGGTCAGCTCGTCCCACACACTGCGGCGTTGTGGGGCGGGCCAGCCGCCGTGCCGAAGTTTCTTGCGCAGCCAGCCCCACAGCTCCGCCCAGCTCAAGGCAGGCTGGATCAGCTTTTCACCTTGCAGGTACCAGCTGCGTTCGCCGTCACTCAACGTGAGGCGGTAGTCAAAGGTTCGGGCAGCACTGGCATGCCAGAGCAGCTTGAGGCCGTCCCAAACCATATCGCTCAGCCTTTGTTTCTTGTCTCCCTCTTCCTTGGGACGCAGGCTGTCGGGGTACCAGCGGGTGATGCCGTAGGTGAGCCCGGCGCGCACCGCGCGGCAGGCTCGGGCCCCCAAACCCTCGGGGGCGGCGCGGAACAACTGCACCGTGCCACCAGTGACGTGCAACACGGTGGATGGCCCCTGGGTGGCATCGATCACCAAACGCGAGGTCGTGAGGCTGCGCGCCGTAGGGGTGCCCGGCAAGGCTTGTAACGTGTGGCGGGGGTCCTGCCACAGGCGCGTCCAGTCGGCCACATCCATCTGCAAAAACAGCGCCGCAGCCGGTGCAGCTGGCCCGGCGGGCCACCAGGGTGGCAGCACGGCATCGGGCTTGGGCTGCAAGGGGCCGCGCAACACCTCGGCCAGCACAGCGCCGTGGGGGGCCTCGGGCTCGGCTTTCACCATGGGGGCCACGGGCGGGTGCGGGGGCAAGGCGCGGGTTTGCGGCGCGCGGGCGGTCTCGTTTTGCAGCAGCAAACGGCAGGTCCGCTCGGCCAATGCAGTGATGGTGAGCAAGGGGTTGACCCCCAGCGAGGTGGGGATGACCGAGCCGTCCACCACCAGCAAGCCGGTGTGTACGCCCCCATCGGGCAGGAAGACCTGGCCCAGGTGGTTGACCACCCCCTGTGTGGGCGAGGCCCCCATGCGGCAGCCGCCCAGCGGGTGCACCGTGACCCAGCCGCTCTCGGCCTTGGGACCACTGAGCACGCTGGCAATCTTGTCGGGCAACACGCCGCTGGCCGGGTTGGGCAAAAACTCGGCCCCCACGCCTTCCACACTGGCAGCACGGCTGCGGTGCAACCCGGGCGCGGGGTCCACCGCACCACTGCCCCAGGACCAGGCGATGCGCGACTGCGGCTTGGCCAGCCGGGCCTGCCCGGCCGAGCTGTCGTGCCCCATCCCCAGCATGACCAGGCTGCGCGCGGTGCGCCGGGGGTCCGCCACCAGCGGGTCCTGGCTAGCCGTTTGGCGCAGACCAAAACGCGCCAGTTGGGGCAGCACCCCCAGCGTGGCCAGGGCTTCACCCACCACGGGGGCGAGCATGCCGGGGATACCGCCGTCTTCGGTGACCGTGCTGCGGGTGTGGTCCTGGGTGTCGTGGTAGCGGATCACCGCACTGATGGTGGGGCCGACCTTGTCGGAGGCAGCGCGCACGGCGCCACTGCCCTCCCCCAGTGCGTTGGCCGTGTCTGCCATGTCATAGGCGGCGCTCAGGTCATCCCCATTGGCCGAGATGCCCCGGCCCAGCCAGCTGTGGGCCACGGGCAAGCCATGCTCCCGCGAGCGCAACAGGATTTCACTGGAGCCAAAGGTGCCCGCACTGAGCACCACGCGGCCGGTGCGCAGCACAAATTCGTAGGCGCTGTTGAGCGGTCCCTCCGGTGCCTCGAAGGACTGCTCCCAAGTGCCGCGCTCGGTGGTGCGCACGCAGTGCACCAGCCAGTCGCGTCCGGGGTGGGCCACATCGGGCTGGTGCCGCACATACAAGACGCTGACGCCGGTGAACATGCGCGCACCGGCTTGGGCCGCGCGCGGCAGGTAGGTTTTGTCCAGGCTGAGCTTGGCGTTGTGGTTGCAACCCGAACAACAGTCGCCACAGCCCACGCAGGCATCGCGCGGGCCCAGGGTCAGCGGGGCATCGGCGCGAAACTCGATCGCCAGGGGCACGTCTTCGGTGCTGACCTTGAGGCGGGCATTGGCAAACCGGTCTGCGGCGGCCTGGCCGATCTCCTGCATGCGCTGGTATTTGGCGGTGTGCTGCGGCACACAGGCTGGCGAAGCGCGCTGGGCAGCGGGTGACTGAACTTCCAGCACCTGTACGGCCTGCGCGTAGTCGGCATCCAGCGAAGCCTCGCGCAGCGCCACAGGCCACGCCTCTTGCTGGAACACGCGTGCATCGGGGCGCAGCGCCACCGCCGCGTTGATCAGGCTGCCACCGCCCAGGCCATTGCCCACCAGGGCCGTGGCGCGCGTACCCACGCGAAAGTCAAACAGCGCATCCTCGTACCCCATCGCCGCAGGCCCCTGTTGGCGTTCGGCATTACCACCCACCTCAACCCGCACAAAGCCGCCGAACTGGCCAAAGTCAGTGGGGAATTCACCGGCAAGGTACTCAGCACCTCGCTCCAGCACGGCTACGCTGTGGCCATGTTCGGCAAAACGCAATGCGGCCACCGAGCCGCCATACCCCGAGCCCACCACCACCACCTCGGGCGCGTAGCCCTCTTCCTGGGTGCTGGCAATCAGTTGCTCCACACCGTGTGACAGCCAATGCATGGCAGATCTCCCTGAATGTTTCTATGGATTTCACCGCACAAAAGGCAGTTGTGTTTCGCACCAACGGTCAAACTCGGGCACGGGCATGGGTGCCGCAGCAAACCAGCCTTGCGCATAGTCGCAGCCAATGGCCCGCAGTAGCGACCACTCCTCCGCATCCTCGGCCCCCTCGGCCACCACCGTGAGCCCCAGCCGGTGCCCCATGGCAATGGTGGACTCCAGCAGTGCAGCACCGTCGCTGCCGGGGCGCACATTGCGCACAAAGGCGCGGTCGATCTTGAGTTCGACCACCGGCATTTTTTGCAGGTAGGCCAGCGAGGAGTAGCCGGTACCGAAGTCGTCAATTGACAGGCTGAAGCCGCTGGTGCGCAGCGCGTTCATCACCTCCAGCGCCGAGGCCGGGTCCTGCATGGCACCGCTCTCGGTGATTTCGAGCCGGATATCACCCGGATCCACACCCACCTCGTGCGCCAGGATGGCGGTGCGGGCTGCAAAGCCGGTTTCGCCCAGATCAAAGGTGGAGAGGTTGACCGATATCTGCAAGGGCCGCCCCTGGGCGCGGTAGCTGGCGGCCAGGCGCATGGCCCGCTCCAGCACCCAGCGGGTAATCAGCGTGATGCGCCCGGTCTTCTCGGCAAAGGGCACAAAGTCGCCGGGCGGAATCATGCCGCGGCGTGGGTGCTCCCAGCGCACCAGTGCCTCGGCACTGCCCACCGTGCCGTCGCTCAGGCGTACCTTGGGCTGCAGGTACAGGCGCAGCTCGTTCTGCTCCACCGCCCGCTTGAGCTCGGACAGCAAGTCCAAATCGGCCCGCTGGCTCGTCTCCATTTCCTGCTGGTACAGCAGCCAGTTGCGGTGCTGGGTGCGCCCCGCGTCGAGTGCGATTTCGGCGTTGCGCAGTAGTTGCGCCATGGTGGTGTGGTCAGCGGGGGGCAGTGCCACCCCCACTGCCAAGGTGATGTCGACCGCCTGGCCCTCAATCTCTGCGGGACTGTTGAACGCGTAGTCCACCTCTTCGCGCATGGCCGTGAGGCCGATGTCGCTGGGAAACACCAGACAAAACTGGTCTGCGTGCATGCGCCCCACACAGGCGCTGGCGTGCACTCGGCAAACGGCCTGTAGTCGGCGCCCGGTTTCCTTGAGAATCTGGTCCCCCAGCGTGGGGCCCAGGGTTTCGTTGATGGCGTGAAAACGCTCCACATTGAGCATCAGGGCCGCGGGCACATCCCCTTCGTCGATGCGCAGTTGGCCATACTGCCGTGCGCCCTCGCGGTTGAGCAGACCTGTGAGCGCATCAAAGCGGGCCATGCGAGAGGTCTCACGCTGCAGGCGCAGCGTGCGGTCGGCAATGCCGTAGCAAAACGCAACGGGCAGCAACAGGGTGCGCGCGAAATCGAAAGTGGAGCCCAACGCCACCGCCGAAGGCATGGGCTCGCGCAGAAGCACGTTGTAGAGCAAGAAAGCAAGCCAATAGACGGCAATCGGGGTGAGCCCCAGCAGCAGAATGCCACAGCCGCGCTCACCTCCACGCCAGCCGCGCCAGTTGCCGGAGAGCAGCACCAGAAAGTGCAGCGGCACCAGCCCATAGATCAGCACATTGGCCAAACCGGGCCACAGGTAGTGCAAAGGGATCATGCTGGCAAACAGCACAGCCACACCATAGGCCACCTTGGTGGTGCGGGGGCTGTGTTTGGCAAAACGTCCAAAACGCACGCTTAGCAATACCGACAGCACACCGACCAGGTAATTGAAAATCCAGGCATTGAGCCAGAGCGGAGAGCTCGCATCCAGCACAAACGGCAGCCCGCTCTTGGTGAAAATGGTGAGCGACTGCAGGCTCGCATACAGCGCATAAATGGCGTAATTGACCTCTCGCAGGGTAATGCTGAAAAACAGCGCCACCAGCGCGGTGGTGAACAGAAAGACTGCGCCACTGTGGTTGAGAAGGTCGGTCCCGTGTTCGTCGCGCAGGCTGTCTTCGGGCACCACGGCCTCCACCAGAAGGGTGCGCGCCAGACCGGGGTAGGCCAGAGCACCCAGGGCCGGCTCAAAGCGGGCGTAGAGCGGAAACACGGCCACGGCATCGGGGGGAAACAGGGCACGCAAGCCGGTGACCACCGCCCCACTGCTGGGGCCCAAGCGCAAGGCCTGCCCCAAGGGCTTGCCCCGGGCATCGAACAGGGCAATGTCCACGCGCTGCACATTGAGGTCGGCAAAGGACAGCCAAGGCCGGGTTTGCTGTGCCTGGGCCGCAGGCAAGTGGCGGATGCGAATCCAGCAGGCGCCGCCTTCCGGGTCCACCGGCACCTTGCCATCGGGCGCCGCAGTCCAGCCGTTGTCGGGATGGGCCATGGGCTGCTGCACCGACTGCAGGTCGCAACGATAGTCCACCGGCAAGGCAGCAGCCCACACCCACGCACTCCACAGCGTGACCGCCACACCCCCTCCAAGCCGCAGTGCGAGTCGCCGGAAATCCATTGCTACCCTTGTTGAATGCGCTGAGGCGGAGACTGAATGGGGCAAGACCCACTGCAGCAACTGCCTGCGAATGATTGTAGGTGGATCAGGCCCAAAGCGCCTGTTTTCAGGGCCCGGGTGCTACGCTTTTCGCCACAGGGGGCTCAGGCGTTGCGTGCCTCTATGCCCCAACGCGCCAGGGCTTCGTCGTCACTGACGCGGGCATCCACCCAATGCGCGCCGGCGGCCGTCTGCTCCTTCTTCCAGAAAGGCGCTTGGGTTTTGAGGTAGTCCATCAAAAACTCGCAGGCCTGGAAGCTCTGCCCGCGGTGGGCCGAGGTCACGGCGACCAGGACCACGCCGTCGGTCGGGTACAACAGGCCCACGCGGTGCACTACGCGGGCGCCCAGGATGTCGAAACGTGCAAAAGCCGCGTCCACCATGGCTTCGATGGACTTCTCGGTCATACCGGGGTAGTGCTCCAACTCCATGGTTTGCACCGACCCTTCCGCACCCGGCACATTGCGGTCCCGCACCGTGCCCACAAAAGTGCAGACGGCACCCACACGCGGATCACCGGCCTGCAGGGCGGTAATCTCTTGCGCCACATCGAAAGGCTGTGGCTGGATTCGAACACGGGGGGAAGAAATGGCGTCAGAAGGCATGGTCGAATTGTGGCACCGTGCTAGCATGGCAGCCATGTTCACAGACACCACACGCTTCACCATGGCCATTTTGGCTCTGGCAGGCGCGTGCGCGATGGCTGCGAACACTTCCAAAAAACCCAAGCTCATTTGACCGGAGCTGCGGTTCCGTCCTCAGATGAGCGATGGAACTGCGAACAACACCCTCCCCCGTTTACGCAAACCGCCGCGCAGCTGACGATGGTTCTTTCCATCGGTCTTGTTTCTGCAAAGGATGTTTTCGTGCACGCTCCCTCCACCTTCTCCGGCCTGTGGATCCCACTGGTCACCCCGTTTCGGGACAACACCGTGGACCACACGGCCCTGCGCAAGCTGGTGCAGCACCTGGTGCCGCAAGGCATTGCCGGCATTGTGGTCTGCGGCTCCACGGGCGAAGCCGCCGCGCTGAGTGCCGACGAGCAACTGGCCGTGCTGGACACCGTGGCGCAGGCTGCCCCGGGCCTGCCACTGGTAATGGGCCTGTCGGGCTACCACCTGCCGGACACGCTGGACTGGGTGCGCACCCTGCGCACGCGCCCGCTGGCGGGCCTGCTGGTGCCGGCACCCCACTACATCCGGCCCTCGCAGGCCGGGCTGTTGCAGTGGTTCACTGCGATTGCCGATGCAAGTGCCCATTCTGTGGTGGTGTACGACATCCCTGCGCGCACCGGAGCCCTGCTCACGCTGGCCACGCTGCGCACGCTGGCTCAGCACCCCAACATCATTGCCATCAAAGACTGCGGTGGCGACCTGGCCAAGACCCAGGCGCTAATTGCCGACAGGCAGTTGCAGGTGCTGGCCGGGGATGATGCCAATATCTTCACCACCTTGGCGCTGGGCGGAACCGGTGCGATTGCGGCCAGCGGCCACGTCCACACGGCGCGCCTGGTGGCGCTGATGCACCATGTGGTGCGCGGTGAACTGGGGGCAGCACAGGCGCTATGGCGCCCACTGCTGCCGTTGATAGAGGCGTTGTTTGCCGAACCCAACCCGGGGCCGGTCAAAGCGCTGTTGGCGCAGCAGGGGCTGATGCAGGCGGAGCTGCGCCCCCCGATGACCGCGGCCTCCGTCGCGCTGACAACCCAACTGGCGGCGCTTAGTGCTGCGGTGGCGGTCTAGCCCCCGGTAACGGGCGGAAAGAAGGCAACTTCACAGCTGGCGGTGAGTGGCGTGGACTCGGGGCTCATCACCTGGTCCAGCGCCATGCGCACCGCACGGCCGGGGGCCAGGGCCTCGGCCCCTGCGCCGCCACGGGCCACCAGCTCGGCGCGCAGCGCGCCCAGCGTGGCAGCCTGGGTGTCCAGCACCTCGGTACCGGTGCCCATGGCTTCGCGCACGGACGCAAAGTAGCGCACAGTAATTTTCATGCCAACAACTCGCTAAACGGGATGTAGCGCACTGTGGCGCCATAGAGGATGGGTTCGCCCGGTGGCGTGTCAATGAGGCCATCGCCCCAGACTGCAGACGTCAGCACGCCGGAGCTCTGGTTGGTGAAGAGATCGAGGCCACCATGGTCGTTGCGGCGCACGCGCAAAAATTCACGGCGTTTTTCGGCCCTGGGCCAATCAAAGTCTGCGCGGGCAGCTATGCTTTTCATAGCAACATCCTGCACCTTCTGCAGGCGCAGCAACAAGGGCCGTACCAGCAAGACAAAAGTGACAAAGCTGGACACCGGGTTACCCGGCAAACCCACGAAGTGCGCCGCGCCAATGCGGCCATGCGCAAAGGGTTTACCGGGTTTGATGGCGATTTGCCACAGGTCCAGCTGCCCCAGGGACTGCACGGCAGGTTTGATGTGGTCTTCCTCTCCCACCGAGACACCGCCGCTGGTGAGTACCAGGTCGTGGCTGGCGGCAGCCTGTTGCAACGCATGCACGGTCGCATCCAGCCGGTCGGGCACGATGCCCAGGTCGGTCACCTCGCAGCCCAGGCGGCGCAGCATGGCGCTGAGGAAGAATCGGTTGGAGTTGTAGATGGCACCCGGTGGCATCTGCTCGGGCGGCACGGTGCCGGGCAGCACCAGCTCGTCGCCCGTGGAGAACAGCGCCACACGCGGCTTGCGCACCACCTGCAGTTGGGCCATTCCCACGCTGGCGGCCAGGCCCAGCGCGGCGGGCCCCAGGCGGGTGCCAGCGGCCAGCACCACGTCGCCACGGGCCACATCCTCGCCCGAACGGCGGATGTTTTGGCCAGGCAACGGGGTGGCATTGATCTGAACACGGGGTGGCGCCGAGGCATCCGTCACCTCCAACACCGTGCACTCTTCCTGCATCACCACCGCGTCGGCCCCCGGTGGCACTGGCGCACCGGTGAAGATGCGAGCCACGGTACCCGGCTGCAAGGCCGAGCCCACGCTGCCGGCTGCAATGCGCTGCGACACCGGCAAGGCGCCCTGCGCAGCCAGCACGTCGTCCACGCGCACCGCATAACCATCCATGGCGCTGTTGTCACAGGGCGGCACCTGCAGCCCCGAGACAATGGCCTCTGCCAGCACGCGACCATCGGCATCGCTGGTGGACACAGACTCGGTCTGGGCCAAGGGTTGCACGCTGGCCAGCAGTTGGGCCAGCGCGTCGTCCAGCGGCATCAGGGGTTTGCGGGGGGCTGTAGACATGCTCTTTCTTGCTATGGTTTATATAGCTGCTCGCGCATATTCCATGCGGGCTAGGCAGCTATTTCGCTCATATTTTGGCTCAGTAGCCGCACTCCGCGGCAATCAGCGCCTGGATGGCGGCTACGTCGGCGTCCATGACTTGCACCCGCTTGGGCAGGGCCTCGATGCCTTCAAACTTCGCGGGCCGCTCGGGCTCGCGGCCCAGGGCTTCCACGATGGTGGCCGCAAACTTGATGGGCAAGGCGGTTTCCAGCACCACCATGGGCACACCGGGCGTGCGCTGCTCCAACGCCACCTTCAGGCCATCGGCCGTGTGGGTGTCGATCACCATGCCGTGCTGCTCGAAGGTCGCGCGGATGGTCGCCAGGCGGTCGGCATGCACACTTTTGCCACTGACAAAACCGTAGCGGCTGGCGGCTTGGGCGAACACCGGGTCTGCGCTCAGGTCGAACTGGCCGGTCTTGGACAGGCCTTCGCCAAACAAAGCCTTCACCCGTGCGCTATCGCGGCCCAACAGGTCGAACACAAAACGCTCGAAGTTGCTGGCCTTGGAAATGTCCATGGACGGACTGGAGGTTTCATGCGTATCCGCCGTGCCGCGCACACGGTAAACACCGGTGCGGAAGAACTCGTCGAGCACATCGTTCTCGTTGGTGGCAACCACCAGCTTGTCAATCGGCAGACCCATCTGGCGCGCCACATGGCCAGCACAGACGTTGCCGAAGTTGCCAGAAGGCACCGCAAAGCTCACCTTCTGCGCGTTCTGCTCAGTCGCCTGGATGTACCCAGCAAAGTAGTACACCACCTGGGCCAGCAAGCGCGCCCAATTGATGGAGTTCACCGTGCCAATCTTGTACTTGCGCTTGAAGGCCAGGTCGTTGGACACAGCCTTGACGATGTCCTGGCAGTCGTCGAACACGCCGTTGATGGCGATGTTGTGGATGTTGGCGTCTTGCAGGCTGAACATTTGCGCCTGCTGGAAGGGGCTCATGCGGCCGTGCGGGCTGGTCATGAAGACGCGCACGCCCTTCTTCCCACGCATGGCGTATTCGGCCGCGCTGCCGGTGTCGCCACTGGTGGCGCCCAGGATGTTGAGCTCTTCGCCACGGCGACCCAGTTCGTACTCGAACAGGTTGCCCAGCAGCTGCATCGCCATGTCCTTGAAGGCCAGCGTGGGGCCATTGGACAGGGCCTCGATCCAGACGCCGTCTTCCAGATGGCGCAACGGCACGATCTCACCGGTGCCAAACACCTCGGCGGTGTAGGTCTTGGCGCACAGGGCACGCAGATCGTCGGCCGGAATGTCGTCGATGTAGAGCGAGAGGATTTCGAACGCCAGGGCCGCGTAGCCCTGCTCGTGGTAGACCCGGCGCCATTGCTGCAAGGTGGCGTCGCTGACTTGCGGGTAGGCCTCCGGCAGGTACAGGCCGCCATCGGGCGCCAGGCCCTCCAGCAGGATTTCGCAGAAACGTTTGCGGTCAGGGTTGCCGCGGGTGGAGAGGTAACGCATCAGTTCAGCTCCTCTTTACGGATACGGGTGATGGGCGCCAGCACCGTGGGCAGCCCCTGCATCTGGGCGATGGCGGCGTTCATCTTGGCCTCGGCGCAATCGTGCGTGAGGATGATGACGTCAGTTTGCGTGCCAGCTTCGCCACTGATCTCGTCGGCTTCACGCTGCAGCACGGCGTCGATGCTGATACCGGCCTCGGCCAGGATGCCGGTGACCTTGGCCAGCACACCGGCCTCGTCGGCCACGCGCAGGCGCAGGTAATAACTCGTCACCACTTCACCCATGGGCAGGATGGGGGTGTCGCTCATGCTGTGCGGCTGGAAGGCCAGGTGCGGCACGCGCTGGGCGGCGTCGGCCGTGTGCAGGCGGGTGATGTCGACCAGGTCGGCAATCACGGCGCTGCCGGTGGGCTCGGAGCCTGCGCCCTTGCCGTAGTACAGCGTGGTGCCCACGGCATCACCATTCACCACCACGGCGTTCATGGCGCCTTCCACATTGGCGATCAGGCGCTTGGCCGGGATCAGCGTGGGGTGCACGCGCAGCTCAATGCCCTTGGCCGTGCGCTTGGTGATGCCCAAAAGCTTGATGCGATAACCCAGTTGCTCGGCGTACTTGATGTCGGCCGAGCCCAGCTGGGTGATGCCTTCCACGTAGGCTTTGTCAAACTGGACCGGGATACCGAAGGCAATGGCCGACATGAGGGTGAGCTTGTGCGCGGCGTCCACACCTTCGATGTCGAAGGTGGGGTCGGCTTCGGCGTAGCCCAGGCGTTGCGCTTCTTTCAGCACCACATCGAAGTCCAGGCCCTTGTCGCGCATCTCGGACAGGATGAAGTTGGTGGTGCCGTTGATGATGCCGGCAATCCACTGCACGCGGTTGGCGGTCAGGCCTTCGCGCAGCGCCTTGATGATGGGAATGCCACCGGCCACGGCGGCCTCAAACGCCACCATCACGCCTTTGGCGGACGCAGCAGCAAAAATCTCAGTGCCATGCACGGCCAGCAGGGCCTTGTTGGCGGTGACCACATGTTTGCCCGCGGCAATGGCTTCCAGCACCAGCTCCTTGGCCAGCGTGTAGCCACCAATCAGCTCGACCACGATGTCGATGTCGGGGTTGCGGATGATCTCGCGCGCATCTGCCACCACCTGGGCCTTGTCACCCACGACCTCCTTGGCCAGCGCGGTGTTGCGGCGCGACACCATGGTCACCTCGATGCCGCGGCCGGCACGGCCCTTGATCTCTTCCTGGTTGCGCTGCAGGACGTTGAACACCCCACTGCCCACAGTGCCCAGGCCCATCACGCCCACTTGTATCGGTTTCATAAGTTTTTCAAGTAAAAAATACGTCCGGCCCGCATGAATACTGCGCGAGCCGCTATCAAAATCAGAGTGATTCAGCTGGCATTGCGCTTGCGGTAACTTTCCAGGAACTTGGCAATGCGGCCGATGGCCTCGCGCAAGTCGTCCTCGTGCGGCAAAAACACAATGCGGAAATGGTCAGGCTGCTGCCAGTTGAAGCCCGTGCCTTGCACCAGCATCACGCGGGTCTCGCGCAGCAGCTCCAGGAAGAACTGGCGGTCATCGGCAATCGGATACACCGCCGGGTCCAGCTTGGGAAACATGTAGAGCGCGGCTTGCGGCTTGACGCAGCTCACGCCGGGGATGGCGGTGATCAGCTCATAGGCCAGGTCACGCTGGCGGCGCAGGCGTCCGCCCTCACACACCAGGTCGTTGATGCTCTGGTAGCCACCCAAGGCGGTCTGGATCGCCCACTGGCCAGGCACGTTGGAGCACAGCTTCATGTTCGAGAGCATGTTCAGGCCCTCGATGTAATCGGTGGCAACCTTTTTGTTGCCCGACACCACCAGCCAACCGGCGCGGTAGCCGCAAGAACGGTAGCTTTTGGACAGCGAGTTGAAGGTCAGGGTGAGCACATCGGTGGACAGACTGGCCAGCGCCGTGTGGTGGATGCCGTCGTACAACACCTTGTCATACACCTCATCGGCCAGGATCACCAGACCGTGCTGGCGCGCAATCTCGATGATGCCCTGCAGCAGCGCGGTGGAGTACATCACGCCGGTCGGGTTGTTGGGATTGATGACCACAATGCCTTTGGTGCGCGGTGTGATCTTGGCGCGAATGTCGTCCAGATCGGGCATCCAGCCATTGGTTTCATCACACAGGTAATGCACCGGTGTCCCGCCAGACAGGCTGGTAGCGGCCGTCCACAGCGGGTAGTCGGGCATCGGCAGCAGCAATTCGTCACCATCGTCCAGCAGCGCGTTGGTCGCCATGGTGATGAGCTCGCTGGCGCCATTGCCAAGGTAGATGTCGTCGAGCGTGACGCCGACAATGCCCTGCTTCTGGGTCTCGTGCATCACGGCTTTGCGCGCCGCAAAAATGCCCTTGCTGTCGGAGTAGCCTGCCGAGTTGGGCAGGTTGCGGATCATGTCCTGCTGAATTTCCTCGGGCGCGTCAAAACCAAACACCGCCAAGTTGCCCAGATTGAGCTTGATGATCTTCTGCCCCTCGTCCTCCATCTGACGCGCCGCGTCCATGATGGGACCGCGGATGTCATAGAGCACATTGGCCAGCTTGGCAGATTTCTGAATGGTTTTCAAAGTCCCTCCGGGAGGTAGGCAGCACAGGGTGAAACCTATGATTTGACCACACGCGAAACCGCTTCAATCGCTGAAGAGGTCAAGGGTGCCATCGTCACGGTCGCGGCGATCCCCGCCGCCCTCAGGTTTCCCAAGGCGCGTTCCCAGATTTGACTGAATCTCGGGTCCAGCGTCTTTTCAACTTCCATCACAGTTTCGGCCACGTTCAGGCCCGCTTTTTCTGCGAAGAACGCAAGCACACCGGCAGGTGGCTGGTGCTGCCCTTTTTTCCATTCTGTGATGCGGTTTTGGCTAATGCCGATCTCGGCCGCCATCTCGCCCAGCGTCATTCCGCTGCGTTTCTTTGCCATGTCGATGAGTGTTGCGATTTGCATTTCCCGCTTCTCCGGTAAAAAGCTGATATATTCCCGGAACACCGGTAAATTCCCGGTGTAGCGGTAAACGAACTGTACCACTCTCAGGGAACCGGCCATGCAGAACGCACCAGAATCGCGTCAGAGCCACGAAAAGCTAAGGGATAAGGCTACCCCTTACACCCACGCCGATCACTGGCAGCGCGGCATTGCTGAGGCCCAGCAAGGGCGCATGGTTACCCGCCAGCATGTCCAGGTCCGCAAGGGCCAATTCCTCTACTGCGGCCAAATACTGGAAGCCTATACAGTGCCAGACGGTCCCGACTGCTGGACCGTGGAGACTTTTGCTCCGGAAAAGGCACGTTTTACCGTTCCAGTGTCCCGTGTGTGGCAGTGCGGCGGTTCAGATTGCATCTGCAAGCCTGTTTTGCAGGGAACTGCGGCGGGCTGCGCAGCGGCCCCCGCAGGTGCCTGCAAAACAGGCACAAAAGGGTGAGGATGCAAGTAACACCTCACCAAACGCTCAATTTTGAGCAGAAAACCGGAATTACCGGCCATCAAAAGGCGGCACGGTGGCAGGAAATGCACGGCACCATGCTGGGCAAATTCCAAGATTACGACCGTGATGGGCGTTTAGCCCGTACTGGTTCGTCCGACCTCAGCTCAGGCAAGACGTCCTGGAACTTCGGCGACCTGGACCGTCGCGACCAGCGCGAAGAACCTTTCTTCGTTGATTGGCTGACCATTCGCCAAAGCCATGAGCACCAGCTGCCCGAAGTGAACTGCGGTGTTGTGTTCGGCGTCGATGCAAACGGTGAAGTGGAATGGCAGACCAAACGCGCCAGCAAGATCGAAGGCAGCTTTGAAACGTCTGTCCAGGTGCGTTGCGATGGCCACACCGTCATGTTCAGCGGCAACGTGTCCAAATTTGGACGTACAGACAACCTATTCGGTTTCAGCTTCAACCAGTGCCTTTCTCGCATTAACAACATCCTGCAGCGGCTTGGCCTGCCGCCATTCACTGCAGGTCAAAAGTTCTATCGGCAAGTTCGCCACGATGACGGCCATTGCACCCTGCGCCCCGCGTGGACTGGGGCAACGATAAGCCGTATCGACCTTACTGCCAATTACGAAACGGGCTGCCTCAGTGATGCCCGGGCCTACCTTGCGTGGCTTTCAACTCAGCAAGGCGATAGCCGACTCAAGGTCGGCACACACCCAGACGGTGACACCGTCGAATGGGGCAAGGGCTCACGCCGCATCTATTCCAAGGTTTACATCAAGTCCGCCGAGATGAAAAAACACGGCGGCCCGCAAGAGCTAATCGACCACTGCGAGCAGGTCGGCCTTGTGCGTTTCGAAGTGACTTGCAAAGCCACCCAGCTCATAGCCATGGGCTGTAACCACCTTGGGGGTTTCGATATGAAACAGCTTGAACTGCTCTTTAACGAGCGTGCTGCGGTCCTCACTCGCGCCGAGCACACACACGACGATCTGTCCGAATTGCCTAACGCTCTTCGGCGCACTGCACGCGACTACTTGGCCGGTGATGACGTCATTGGCCGTATGAGTCCCGCCACTTACCGGCGCCATCGTGCAGGGCTTCTTCCCTATGGGCTCGACATATCCGTCGCCCGCAACGTCGTCAATTTTCAACCGCGCATTCGGGTAATTGAGTTGAAGCCCGCAAGCGTTCCCCACTGGTATCAGCTCGATGAAAGGTTAGTCGCATGAAAGTTCAAATCGTCGGTCACATGATCAAAGAAGGCGTGTCCACCAAGTCGGGCACACCCAAGCCCTACAGCATCGGAGAAATCCACGTCTTGGTGCCCTTCAGTGCCCGTGACACCGGCTCTAGCGGGTACGCAGGCGGTAAGCATTCCGTCGAGCCCATGATTATCAAAAAGGTAGCTCACTTGCCGCTCCCTTTTGAAGCTGAGCTGCACACGCAAGACGTCATGTTGTACGGCAAGCAGCAGACCGAAATTATCGACATCGTGCCCCTGAACGCCGCTATGGCCATCAAGAACGCTGCTCCGGCCACCGCACGTACAGGCGCGTAAATGAAAGTCCTCCAGGTCGTTGTAACAGCAGCCTTTCTGACTGGTTGCGCCTGGACACCAGTCCAGCAAACCAGCACAGAGCGCACCGCCCTGTTTAACGACTGGTGGACCCATGTAGGCAAAAAGGAAAACCAATGACAGACGTCCAACTCCTAATGCTCGTAGTAGCTGTGGCCTCCTGTTTTTTCGCTGGCGTCCTCGGTTTCCAGAGGGGCTATCAGTCATGAGCGAAACCGAGTTTGCAGGTTACTTCGCTGGTGCGCTCATTACTTGCTACATCGTCGGCTTCCAGTGGGGGAAGTACGCACGAATCATCAAAGATTTAGGCAACTCTGCCTGATACGTCCCGGCGTTTTCCGGTGGTCAAAAAAGGAGTTTTCATCATGAACAAAAACATTCAACGCGGTCTCTTGTTGGTTGGCGCAATCGGTGTCACCGCCGCCAATGCTGCCATTGACGCTGCTGTGTCCACCGCCATCACTGGCGCAGTGACAACCACGCTCGAAGTGATCGCGGTGGGCGGTGCCGCATTGCTGACCGTTGCCGGTGGCGGCGTGGTCTGGCAAGTTGCTTCCAAGTTTGTCAAGCGCTTGGGTGGCAAGGCCTAACAGTCGGCTTTCTGATGGGTGCTGCAGCGCCCATTGGTAAACCATCTGGACACGCCATATGCACCGTCGCCCTTTCCTGAATATCGCGGCTTACACGTACCTTTTCGTGATGTTGGCGCTGCTCTTCCTCCCACTGGTCAGCCGTGCGCAAAACCCCGCGCTCTCGTCAACGCCACCAGCCGGAAAAATGTTGGTCAATGTCTTCCAGACAACCAGCGGAGCGAACGTCTACACCTATGCCGCCGGCACTGCCAATGCAGCGCACGTGCCCGGTCTTGACATCAAAATGTGGAACGATGCAGTCGCTGTGGACACCTACAGCACGCTTGACGTTGGCAGTGGTGTCAAGGCACCGATTGGCGCTCGCTCCATACCCACAAAGCCTTCCGTCGCCAAGGCGCTGACGCGTTTTGCTGGCAAGGTCATTGCGCCATTGGCTTATGGCGTGGCTATCTACGATCTCGCAAAGGAATTGGGCTTCACCCTGGACAACTCCAGCGGCACCGTTGTTGTCAGCAAGACCGATACAAACGCATGCACCACGGGACCTTGCTATTACTGGACTTTCAACGGCCACAGCTATCCCACGCAGGCCCTCGCTTGCGCCGCGTATGCACCTTGGCAGATGTCGCGGTTTGCCAATCTAGAGGTCGTATCTGGTGCTCCCACAAATGGCTCCTCCGGGGCTTGCTACGTCTACGAGAGGAATAAGGTTACCGGCGCAGTTGGCCTGGACGGAAATTACGCTGTGGGTGTGGATCGTGGCGATTCCCGCGCACCTGACACCGGCGCATTGCTCCCATCCAACATGTCCGAACTTGAGGCCGCAATAGCGGCTAAGTCTGGCTGGCCGTCCACCACGCAACTGCCCAAGGCGCTGGAGGATGCAATCGCATCCGGCGAATCGCTGCCCCTGCCTGCACCTGCGCAAATTACCGGGCCTACGGTCATTCCCATGGCGCCGACAATCACCGAGTTCCCGGACGGTTCCAAGACCACCGTCACGCCGGAAAAGCGCCTCTCTTTCGGCCAGAGCAGTCCCACCGTCACAGTGACAGATGGGCAGACCACTACCACTACAAGCCCGACGGGCGTCACATCGACGGTAAGCAGTGGCTCGTCGCCTGCAACCCTTCCCCAGACCATGGACGTCAAGCTAGAGACCTGCGGCCTTCCCGGCAAGCCCGCGTGCAAGATCGACGAAACCGGCACGCCCACTACGCCCACAAAGGACGGCCAGAGCGAGCTGACTGACGGCAAGAAACAGCTCGACGACACGCTGACCGCGATCAAAGACAAAAGCGATAAAGACACCAGCTGGGGCATCACCCCAACATGGCTGCAAAGCGGCGCCAGCTGCCACCCCGTGGTGCTGATGACTTTTCCGGCGTTCCTGGGTAACAAGCAGATCACGCTGGACATCTGCCCGCACCTGGACACGATCTACCTGCTCATGAACGCGCTCTGGATAGTCTGGACGTTCAGCGCGGTCCTTTCGATGGTCAGAAGTTCCACCACGGCAGGCGCAATCTGATGCACACCAACGCACCCGGTAGGTCGGAGGGGTCGGAGTTTCAGAGGAGGTCATCGACCTCCGGCAGAAACGTAGAGCCTGTAGGCCGTCCCATGCCACCCCTGCCAACCCACGGTAGACCGCAGGCGCTGGAGTTTCATAGGGGAACAAGGTTCCCCGGCAGAAACGGAGGCACCGTAGGGCGTCCACGTCCCCCAGCAAGCCCACAACTACGCGGGAAACAACCTTGCCGCTCCAGCCTTGCCATCGCGCTGCAGGCCAGTGCCACCAGCATGGACAACGCCCACACCGTAGAGCGGCCCCAGCGGGGAGTGGCGCACCACATTCATAGCCTGCGGGTGCATACGCAGGCCGTCCAACCATCCCCCCCTCGCGCCATGAAAAACAACCTGCAGGTTCACCAATGCCAATACTCGGAACGCTACTAACCAACCTCTTCGGCGGCCTTGTCACGTGGCTCGCTACGTACTTCACAAAAAAGGTCGCGTTCGGCGTCGCTGCGGTCACAGCAATGTCTGCGCTCACGCTGGGTCTGTATGTCGCGATGCGCACGGCGATGGCCGCGCTCACCGTCAGCACTGGCGGCATGCCTGACTTCTGGGTCATGTGCCTGGGCATCGGCGTGCCACCAGCGGCGCCGTTCTGCTTGTCCACCTACATGACCATGTGGACCGCCTGCACCGTGTACACGTGGCAGCGCGACCTGCTCAATCTCATCGTGAAGGCGTAACCATGGCCGTCTATATCGTCGTAGGCAAGCTCGGTGGGGGCAAAGGCAAGTGGGTAATGGGCAAGATGCGCGAGGCCCTGCTCGCTGGCCGCAAGGTCGTCACAAACTTCGATCTGTTCATGGAGCATCTGCTCCCCCAGGGCAACCGCGAGACACCCATCCGTGTCCCGGACAAGCCCACCGCTGCCGATCTGGCCTCCGCAGGCCACGGCAACCCGGACAAGTACAACACCAAGAAAAACGGTGTCCTGGTCCTGGACGAACTGGGCTCATGGCTCAACGCCCGCAGCTTCCAGGACAGGGACCGCGCCGCGCTCATCGACTGGTTGATTCACTCGCGCAAATACGGTTACGACTGCTATCTGTGCGTCCAGGATTTGGAAATGATCGACAAGCAGGTTCGCAAGTCCCTGGCGCAATATGTCGTCAAGTGCATAGCCGCTGAGAACATCAAAATACCAATGATTGGCCGCTTCCTCGGAGAGTCTGGCCGCCTTCCTCGTTTCCACGTCGCCATGATCAGCATGCCCGACATTCCCAACCTGCAGGTTGACCGCGAGTTCTTTCGCAATGACTATCTGCAGAACGGTTACGACACGTTCCAGGTCTTCCGAGAGTGGGCACGCGACCCCCGCGAGGATGCCTTCCAGGCCGAGCAGTTCGGTGGTGCATTCAGCTACCTATCCGCATGGCACTTAAAGGGCCGATTTTCTCAACCAGTTGAGCGCAAAGGCATCTTGTCCAAGGTCTTCAAAGGCCCTGTTAAACCCCCGCTCAAACCCAAGCTGCCCCTGGTCGAATCGATCGCAAAACTTCCTCCAGACAAGGCTTGGCAGTACGCCCGCACACTCACCATTCAAGGAGCCATTTAATGGGCTTGCTGATTCTCTGGGCCATCTGTGCTCTGTTCGTTTACTGTATTGCTACAAGTCTTTGGGCGGATTGATATGCCAAGAGGACGGCAGGAAGGCGACCAAATTGGCCCGTACGGGCTTCCGGGCAAAGATTCCGGCCTCAGGTCTCAACGCATCGCTGCAGGCCTCACACAGGCAGATTTGGCGATTCTGGCCGGTGTATCCGAGCGCACCGTGCGCACGCACGAAGACCCGCAGTACTATCCGACCAGCTGGAAGTCCAAGTCATTGCGCTCAAAGCTGTTTAGCCACTGTTCTAAACCGGCAAAAAACACCAGGTGAATACTTCCGGTTTGTAATGGCCATCTTCTTCCGGTTTTGCTCGGCCGATCTAAACCGGAAGCTCTGGATCTACTTGGCTACACTCTCCCAAAAAAAGGGAGGTTTATGCTCGCAGCGCTCAATATTCTTAGTCTTGTCTGGCTCGGTCTTACTTGGTACAAAAGTGGCTTCCTTGCCGCTTTGAACGTGTTTCTGTTCTCGGTGCTTGCATCCTTTGCCACTTTGCAGATATTTGCTGAACGTGGCGGCATGTAGCGCAATAGTGCCTCTTATTGCCGCTTTGATTCCTTGTTAGCTCGATACCCTCTCCGGTCTAAAAAACAGGGAGGGTATTTTGATTTACGGCTATGCACGGGTCAGTACATCTGACCAGGAAACGGATCTGCAAATCGACGCGCTCAAGCGTGCGGGCGTCGAGAAGATCTTTGAAGAAAAGTCCAGTTCAGTTGGCCCTCGGCCGCAGATGCATTTGGCGATCAGGTGCATGAAGCGCGGAGACGTCCTGGTCGTTTGGAAAATAGATCGGCTGGCACGTAGCCTGCGCGACCTGTTGCGCATCCTTCAGCGCTTGGCGTCCCGCGGCTGCGCATTCCGCTCCCTCACTGAGCCGGTGGACACGACCACAGTCATTGGCGAGTTCATTGTGCAGATGCTGGGAGCCGTCGCCCAGCTCGAAAGGTCAATGATTCGCGAGCGCGTTATTGCTGGTCAGGTCGCGTCTATACTGCGCGGCGGTCGCCACGGTAGACCGTCAGTCTTGTGTCCAGAGGGAGCCCGCGAAGCTGTCAGCATGTACAGGGCGGGAGAGAGAAAGTGCGATATCGCTAAAAAACTGGGGGTTGGCCGCTGGGTCGTCGATCGGGTTATCTGCCAGTCTCAGAACCCAAACCATCGAAAATACGGTCCTAAACGTCCTGTCCTAGGCCCACTTTTGTGCGCTGCGGTAAAGTAATAATTTGACCACAGAACGACGGGCCCACACCCGCGTTGCCACAGCGCAAACCGCTTCCTACCCCCTACAGGCCCGAACCCACCATGAAATTCATCCCCGATGCGGCCCAAGGCCCGTCCATCACCGGCTACGGACCGGGCTGGGTGGCCGTGAACGGCGAGCAACACCACTCCAGCATCCTGGTCAGCAGCCAGGGCCTGTGCCGCCCCTGGGGCGCAAGCAGCTTTGCCGATTTGCTGGGCGGTCACTTTGACGAACTGGCAGCGCTGGAGCCCGAGCTGGTGCTGTTTGGCAGCGGCCCGCGCATCCAGTTTCCGCCGCCCCAGTGGCTGACCGCCCTGTTTGGCAGGCGCATTGGCGTGGAAACCATGGACACCCACGCCGCATGCCGCACCTACAACTTTCTGGCGGGCGAAGGCCGCAAGGTAGTCGCCGCTCTGCTGGTCTAGGGGATCCACCAGCAATTCGTAGCGAGGTGGTAGGCATTTCAGAGTAAAATCGCGGGTTGCGGTCTGGGGCGACGAATTGCTGTCACGTTTGGCGCCCCGCACTACGACTGACACATCAAGCACGCGAGACTGAAATACCCTATGGCGATCGTTGTCAACAAACCCCTACCCGAATTTGAAGCCAACGCCACCGGCGGCATCAAGGTGAGCAACACCACCCATGTCGGAAAAACCATGGTGCTGTACTTCTACCCCAAGGACAACACCCCCGGGTGCACCACGGAAGCCATGCAATTCCGCGACAAGTACAAAGATTTTGTCAAAGCCGGCGCCGAGGTGTTCGGCGTTTCCCGCGACAACATGAAGTCGCACGACGAGTTCAAGACCAAGTTGGAACTGCCGTTTGAACTGATTGCCGACACCGAAGAAAAAATGTGCCACATGTTCGGTGTGGTCAAGAACAAGATCATGTACGGCAAGAAGGTCAAGGGCATTGAACGCAGCACCTTCCTGGTAGGCGCCGATGGCGTGCTCAAGGAAGAATGGCGCGGCCTCAAGGTTCCCGGCCACGTGGATGATGTGCTTAAGGCTGTCAAAGCACTCAAAAAAGCCGGCTGATCGTTCACTGTTGTTTTGGTGCACCACCAAAACAAGACCGCCATGGGGCTCATGCATAATGGTTTCATGCCGTTGAACGTCGCAACCGCGCTCTCACAAAAAGCCGCCTTGGCTCAAGGCGGCTTTTTCGTTTTTCCGGCTACGGTTTCTCACTTTCCATTCTCTGCGAGCCCACTCCATGCCATTGCCCACTGCCCCGTCCAAGCGCGCCGATCGCCTGACCGCCAAAGACTTTGACGCACCCGCACGAGCCTCCCAGCGCCCCCAGCGCAAAGCCCCGCAGACAGAACCCCTGGCGCCCGCTGCCTCTGCCACCCGCAGCAAGCCAGTAGCGGCAGAAGCCAACAAAAAGCCGCAAACAGCTGCCTTGACGCACACCCCCGTCAACGTACCAGTCAGTACCCCTGTGCTGGCCGCCCCCGCCGCCAAGACCGCCGTATCACCCGTACGCCGTGCCAAAAAGACCGGCGGAACCGGCCCCACCAAGTTGTTTGTGCTGGACACCAACGTACTCATGCACGACCCGATGTGCCTGTTCCGCTTTGAGGAACACGACATCTACCTGCCCATGATCGTGCTGGAGGAACTGGACGGGCACAAAAAGGGCATGACCGAAGTGGCGCGCAATGCCCGCCAGACCAGCCGCACGCTCGACGCCTTGGCCGGCACCCCCGGTGCCGACATCACAGCGGGCTTCCAGCTCGACAGCACCGGCCACAAGGATGCGCGCGGCAAGCTGATGTTTCAGACCCAACCGCTGAACTACAGCCTGCCCACCAGCCTGCCTCAAGGCAAGGCCGACAACCAGATCCTGGGGGTGGTGGAAGCCTTGCGCCAGCACTATGCGCCGCGTGAGGTGGTGCTGGTGTCCAAGGACATCAACATGCGCGTGAAAGCGCGCGCACTGGGCCTGGCCACGGACGACTACCAGAACGACAAGACGCTGGAAGACGGCGATCTGCTGTACTCCGGCGCACTCGCCCTGCCCTCCGACTTTTGGGCCACACACGGCCAGGCGGTGGAAAGCTGGCAACAAGGCCCCCACACCTTCTACAAGGTGGATGGCCCTGTCGTGCCGAGCATGATGATCAACCAGTTTGTGTATTTCGAATCACCCGGCGAACCCAGCCTCTATGCCCGCGTGACCGAAATTCGCGGCACCACCGCCGTGCTCAAGACGCTCAAGGACTTCAACCACTTGAAGAATGCGGTGTGGGGCATTACCACCCGTAACCGCGAGCAGAACTTCGCCATGAACCTGCTGACCGACCCCGAAGTCGACTTTGTGACCCTGACCGGTACCGCCGGCACCGGCAAGACCCTGATGGCCCTGGCCGCCGGCCTGACCCAGGTGCTGGACGACCGCCGCTACACCGAAATCATCGTCACCCGCGCCACCGTGAGCGTGGGAGAGGACATCGGTTTCCTGCCAGGCACCGAAGAAGAGAAGATGGGCCCCTGGATGGGTGCGCTGGACGACAACCTCGAAGTCCTGGGCAAGACCGACACCAGTGCGGGCGAGTGGGGCCGCGCTGCCACCAACGAGTTGATCCGCAGCCGCGTGAAGATCAAGAGCATGAACTTCATGCGCGGGCGCACCTTCCTCAACAAGTACGTGATCATCGACGAAGCGCAAAACCTGACGCCCAAACAGATGAAGACCCTGATCACACGCGCGGGCCCTGGCACCAAGATCATCTGCATGGGCAACCTCGCGCAGATTGACACCCCCTACCTGACCGAAGGCTCCTCGGGCCTGACCTTTGCGGTGGATAAGTTCAAGGGTTGGCCACACGGCGGGCACATCACGCTGGCGCGCGGCGAACGTTCGCGTCTGGCGGACTTTGCGAGTGAGGTTCTCTAATACTTGTAGGGCAGACCACTCACGCAGTGACGTGCCCCAAGTCCCACGGACTGGAACGCTATTGATTTAATAGCTGCTCGCGCAATAACGACAAGGGCTGGAGGCCAATTTGGCATCCAGCCCTTGTCGTTGGCGTCGGAGCGTGCTCAGTAGTCGTCGCCCCCGCCGCCATGGGCCAGGTTTTCGAACTTGGTGAAGCGGTTCATGAAGGCCAGCTTGACCGTGCCCGTGGGGCCGTTACGCTGTTTGGCAATGATGACTTCAGCCACGCCGGGCTCCTTGCACTGGTCCTTGGTGTAGTACTCATCGCGGTAAATGAACATGATGATGTCCGCATCCTGCTCGATGGCGCCAGATTCGCGCAAGTCACTCATCATGGGGCGTTTGTCGGGGCGTTGCTCCACCGAGCGGTTGAGCTGCGAGAGCGCAATCACCGGGCACTTGAGTTCACGCGCCAGCATCTTCAGGCCCCGGGAGATTTCACCGAGCTCAGTGGCACGGTTTTCACCATCGCCGCTGCTGCCACTCATGAGCTGCAAATAGTCCACAACGATCAGGCCGAGCTGGCCGCATTGGCGTGCCAGACGGCGTGCATTGGCCCGGACCTCGCTGGAGTTCAGACCCGCGCTTTCGTCGATGTGCAAGGAAATGGTGCGCAGCTTCTCGATCGCTTCAGAAAGACGCGGCCATTCGTCGTCGCTGAGCTTGCCAGTGCGCAAGTGGCCCTGGTCGATGCGGCCAATGGAACCGACGATACGCACCGCCAACTGGGCGGCGCCCATTTCCATGGAGAAGATGGCAACCGGCAGGCCTTCGTTCAATGCCACATGCTCTGCGATATTGATGGCCAGCGCGGTCTTGCCCATGGAGGGACGGGCGGCCAGCACAATCAGGTCACCCGCCTGCAGACCGGCCGTCATGCGGTCAAAGTCGATAAAGCCCGTGGGCACCCCGGTTACGTCGTTGGGGTTATCGGCCATCTCCTGCACACGGTCCAACAGGTTGACCACCAGCGTGTCCATGCCCTGGAAGCCCTGCTTGTTGCGTTTGCCTTGCTCACCGATGTTGAAAATCTTCTGCTCGGATTCGTCCACGATCTCAGACACCGCCCGCCCCTTGGGGTTGAAGGCATTGGTGGCGATTTCGTCGCTGGCGCTGACCAGTTTGCGCAGAATGGAGCGGTCGCGCACGATCTCGGCGTAGCGGCGGATATTGCTGGCACTGGGCACATACTGGGCCAGCGAATTCAGGTAGGTGAGCCCGCCAATGTCTTCGGCCTTGCCCTGGCTTTGCAAATGCTCAAACACCGTAATCACGTCGGCAGGCTTGTTACCGTTGATGAGCGTGCCGATCGAGGCGTAAATCAGGCGGTGCTCATACCGGTAAAAGTCGGTGTCCACCACCACATCGCCCACCCGGTCCCAGGCCTCGTTGTCCAACAACAGACCACCCAGCACGCTGGACTCTCCCTCGATGGAATGTGGTGGAACACGCAGTTGGGCAATTTGGCGGTCGGGCTCAAAAGCGTCGCTGGCAGACAAAACGGCAGACATGGTGAATTTCCTTGGAACCTTGCATCCTAAGCGGCCCGCAGG
>Ga0155471_132_pt5 | contig 10120 bp, 9 predicted proteins | sample RifCSPhighO2_12_FD_107129 | JGI IMG/M metagenome (GOLD analysis project Ga0155471, IMG submission 107129) | Curvibacter sp. RIFCSPHIGHO2_12_FULL_63_18
GGCATGAGATTACTCCTTGTTCGTCGTTAATTAAATACCACGACCGGGCAGCATCTGTGCCATGTGACCCATATTGGTCTCATGAACTCCAGTGGAGCCGCGCAAGTGGCGTTTATTTTTGGTGGTCTTCTTGGTCAAGATGTGACGTTTGAAGGCTTGGCCGCGCTTGACGGTACCACCTGGACGGACGCGGAAGCGTTTCTTCGCCGCGCTCTTGGTCTTCATTTTGGGCATGTAAATGCTCCTTTTCATTTGTGCTCGTGAGGCGTCCGGAAAACTACTTCCAGCCTTGTTGGCCCCGAGCCACTTTTAAAGTGGCGCGTTTTACCGCTCCACTACTTGGCGAACCCGAAGATCCGCCGCTCAACCCGGCAGGTGACCAGACCTGCCGAGAGAATTTAGGCCGCAGGTTCTGCTGCGGGCTTTGGTGCGCCACCGGGCTTTTTACGACCGGGGGCAATCATCATGATCATCTGGCGGCCTTCCAGCTTCGGGAATTGCTCCACGAGGATGGTGTCGCCCAGTTCGTCGCGCATACGCTGCAACATCGCCAAACCAATTTCCTGGTGGGTGATTTCGCGACCCCGAAAACGCAAAGTGATCTTGCACTTGTCACCATCGGCCAAGAAGCGCCGGATGTTGCGCATCTTGATGTTGTAGTCGCCGTCATCGGTACCAGGACGGAACTTGATTTCCTTGATCTCAATAACCGTCTGCTTGGCTTTCGCTTCCGCCGCTTTTTTCTGTTCCTGGTACTTGAACTTGCCATAGTCCATCAACCGGCACACAGGCGGGTTGGCAGTAGCGGCAATTTCAACCAGATCAACGTCCAGCTCGCCTGCCATACGCAGGGCTTCCATCAGGCTAACGACACCTAGCGGCTCATTCTCAGGACCAGAGAGGCGAACCTCTGGGGCCATGATTTCCCGGTTAAGACGGTGTTTGCGCTCTTCACGCTGACGGCGGTCACGAAATTCAGTAGCGATGGCTCAATCCTTCACAATTTTTGCTACTCCAATAGTAGCGATTGCCGCACATGGCACGCCGTCAAACCGGGGTTTCTTGGGTACAACCTCAAGCCGCTGATTTGTTGGCAATGTCGCTGGCGATCCTTTCAATAAAGGCCTCCAGAGGCATTGCACCGAGGTCTTGACCACCCCGGGCGCGCACTGCGACGGCTCCTGCTGCCATCTCTTTGTCGCCAATGACGACCAAGTACGGCAGCTTTTGCATCGAATGCTCCCGTATTTTATAGGTTATTTTCTCATTGCGCAGATCTAAATTGACCCTAAGCCCTTGATTTTGCAGCGTTTTAGCCACGGAACGGGCGTAATCCGCCTGCGCATCGGTGATATTGAGCACCGCAACCTGCACCGGAGCCAGCCAAGCCGGCAAGGCGCCAGCACTCTCTTCGATCAAGATGCCGATGAAACGCTCCAGGCTGCCAACGATCGCACGGTGCAACATGATGGGGCGGTGGCGCGCACCGTCTTCACCCACAAATTCGGCGTCCAGGCGCTCGGGCAAGTTCGGATCCACCTGGATGGTGCCGCACTGCCAGGGTCGGCCCAGTGCGTCTTTCAGCGTGTACTCAATCTTGGGGCCGTAAAACGCACCCTCACCCGGCAGGTATTCGAAGTCGCAGCCAGAGGCGCGCAGGCCTTCTGCCAGCGCGTTCTCCGCGCGATCCCAGCTCTCTTCAGTACCAATACGCTTTTCAGGGCGTGTAGAGAGCTTGTAGATGATGTTGGTAAAGCCGAAGTCCTTGTAAACCTTTTGCAGCAAGGTCGTGAAGGCCACCACTTCCGCTTGAATCTGGTCTTCGGTACAGAAGATGTGGCCGTCGTCCTGCGTGAAGGCGCGCACCCGCATGATGCCGTGCAGACCGCCCGAGGGCTCGTTGCGGTGGCAGGCACCAAATTCACCAAAGCGCAACGGCAAGTCGCGGTAGCTCTTGATGCCGTGCTTGTAGATCAGGATGTGGCCCGGGCAATTCATGGGCTTCAGGGCATATTCGCGCTTTTCACTTTCTGTCGTGAACATGTTCTCGCGGTATTTATCCCAGTGGCCCGTCTTCTCCCACAGACCCTTGTCGATGATCTGCGGGCCTTTGACCTCCAAGTAGCCATTGTCCTGGTAGACCTTGCGCATGTACTGCTCCACACCCTGCCACACCGTCCAGCCCTTGGGGTGCCAGAACACGGTGCCGGGGGAATGCTCGTCAATGTGAAACAGATCCAGCTCTCGGCCCAGCTTGCGGTGGTCGCGTTTTTCGGCTTCCTCCAGCATGGTCAAGTGCTGTTGCAACTCGTCCTTGGTGGCCCAGGCCGTACCGTAAATACGCTGCAGCATCTCGTTCTTGTGGTCGCCGCGCCAGTAGGCACCAGCCACTTTCATGAGCTTGAAGTGCTTGAGCTTGCCGGTGCTGGGCACGTGGGGGCCACGGCACAGATCCTCGAACTTGCCTTCGCGGTAGAGCGAGACATCCTCGTTAGCAGGAATGCTGGCAATGATTTCGGCCTTGTAATGTTCGCCCAGGCTTTTGAAGTAAGCGACAGCCTCATCACGCGGCAGCACGCGACGCGCCACGGGCTCGTCCAGCGCGGCCAGCTGCGTCATCTTTTTCTCAATGGCAACCAGGTCTTCTGGCGTGAAGGGGCGCTTGTACGAAAAGTCGTAGAAAAAACCATGCTCAATGACGGGACCGATGGTGACCTGCGCATCCGGGAACAGCTCCTTGACGGCATAGGCCAACAAGTGGGCGGTGGAGTGGCGAATAACCTCCAGACCATCCGCATCTTTGGCCGTGATGATGGACAACGCGCTGTTGACTGTCATCTGGAAGCTGGTGTCCACCACTTTGCCGTCCACTTTGCCGGCCAAAGCGGCTTTGGCCAAGCCCGCACCAATGGAGGCAGCCACTTCGGCCACGGTGACCGGGCCGGGAAATTCACGTTGGGAACCGTCGGGGAGCGTAATTTGAATCATGGTGTGCCTAAGAAAGCGTCGAGAGCAAAAAGAAAAAGCGCGGGAAGGTCCGCGCTTTACTATGAATTTGGTAGCTGCTTGCGCACAAGGCGCGCGGACTACGGCCTTATTCGCTGATGAATGTCGCCGGTGTAGTTCGCGGTGTCATAACCAAACTGCCTTTCTCGCTCTTATACAAAGTTGATCTTGGGATTTTAACCCCAGTCAAACTCCCCAGCAAAAAGGGCCGGACTCCCCTCACGAAAGTCCGGCCCAAATTCTGCAAACAGGGCAGCTTAGTGGAACTGCTCTTCTTCGGTAGAACCGGTCAGGGCCTTCACAGAGGAAGAACCGCCCTGAATCACGGTGGTCACGTCGTCGAAGTAACCAGCGCCGACTTCCTGCTGGTGCGACACGAAGGTGTAACCCTTGTCACGTGCTGCAAATTCAGGCTCTTGCACCATGTTCACGTAGTGCTTCATGCCTTCGCCGTTGGCGTACGCATGGGCGAACTGGAAGGTGTTGAACCAGTTGATGTGGATACCGGCCAGCGTGATGAACTGGTACTTGTAGCCCAACGCGGACAGGTCTTCCTGGAAGGACGCGATCTGGCTGTCGTTGAGGTTCTTCTTCCAGTTGAAGGACGGCGAGCAGTTGTACGACAGCAGCTTGCCAGGGCAGGCAGCGTGCACGGCCTGGGCGAACTCACGGGCAAAGCCAATGTCTGGCACGCCGGTTTCGCACCACACCAGATCGGCATAGGGAGCGTAGGCCACGCCACGGCTGATGGCTTGTTCCAGGCCGTTCTTGACGCGGTAGAAACCTTCTTGGGTGCGCTCACCGGTCAAGAAAGGCTTGTCGTTGGCGTCGTGGTCAGACGTGATCAGGTTGGCGGCTTCAGCGTCGGTACGGGCCAGAACGATGGTGGACACGCCCATTACGTCGGCCGCGAAACGTGCGGAGATCAGCTTTTCGCAGGCTTCTTGCGTAGGCACCAGCACCTTGCCACCCATGTGGCCGCACTTCTTCACGGCAGCCAGTTGGTCTTCGAAGTGAACGCCAGCAGCGCCCGACTGAATCATGTTCTTCATCAGTTCGAAGGCGTTCAGCACGCCGCCGAAACCGGCTTCCGCATCAGCCACGATGGGCAGGAAGTAGTCGATGAATTCCTTGTCGCCGGGGTTGACGCCACGGCCCCACTGGATTTCGTCGGCGCGCTTGAAGGTGTTGTTGATGCGGCGCACCATGGTGGGCACCGAGTCGTAGGCGTACAGCGACTGGTCGGGGTACATGGTTTCGGACGTGTTGCCGTCAGCGGCGACTTGCCAGCCCGACAGGTACACGGCTTCGAGGCCTGCCTTGGCTTGCTGCATGGCTTGACCGGCAGAGATGGCGCCGAAAGCGTTCACGTAGCCCTTCTTGGCGCCGCCGTTGATCTTGTCCCACAGCTTTTCAGCGCCGCGCTTGGCCAAGGTGTGCTCGATAGACAGCGAACCACGCAGGCGAACCACGTCAGCAGCGGAGTAGCCGCGCTTCACGCCCTTCCAACGGGGGTTGGTGGCCCAGTCTTTTTCCAGTGCGGCGATTTGTTGTTCGCGGCTCAGTTGCGAGTTGAGGTTTTGCGTCATGAGAACACTCCTAGGTTGGTTGATTGGCTGTGCACCGTTTGCCTTGCAATTCTGGTGCCCATGGATGAATTCTATGTCTTATATAAGACATATTTTTAATCTTATGTCTTATATAAGACATAAATTTATTCATTGCAAATCAACAACTTACGAATGTCATTTCTCAATGCAAAACGACAAGCATGCATGTGAAATGCAGGAGACAAAAAAGCTGGCTCGCCATTTCATAATAAGAAAAGGGCTGACGCATGTCGAAATGCGGCAGCCCTGGGCCTGCACCAAGCCTGAACAGGATCAGAACGCCTGTGCGTAACGCGCCATTTCCCAGGGGCTGACGTGCTGGCTGAACGCGGCCCATTCGGCCCGCTTGAGCTCAAGGAACTGTGCACAGAACGCCTCTCCCACCCCCTGGCGCAACACCGTGTCTTGCTCCAGCGCGTATAACGCCGCGCGCAGGTCCACAGGCAAGGCAGGCGGCAAGTCTTGCCCTGCTTGGGCACGCAAGTACAAATCGTCCGCAACCGGTGCAGGTGGCTGCAGGGTGTTGTCGATACCCTGCAGGCCGGCGACCAGTGTGGCGGCAATGGCCGCATAGACATTGCAAGACGGGTCCGGCAGGCGCCACTCCAGGCGACCATCGACCACCCGCACCAGACAGGTCCGGTTGTTGGCACCATAAGCCTTCCATACGGGCGACCAGGTAGTGCCAGAGGCACTGTCGCTGGAAGCCAAACGTTTGTAGCTGTTGACGGTGGGCGCACACAGTGCCGCCAGCGCATCGGCATGGCGCAGAAGACCCGCGGCAAACTGGTGGCCCGCCGCGCTGAGCCCCAGGTCGCCCTCGGCATCCGCAAACACCGCGCGCCCTTGCGCATCGGTAATGCTGATGTGAAAGTGCAGCCCGCTACCTGGTGCGTGTGCCAGCGGCTTGGGCATGGCGCTGAAGACCATGCCGTGGCGCTCGGCCACCGCGTGGGCGGCCAGCTTGAACAGCATGTAGCGGTCGGCCGCCGCCAGTGCGTGGTCAAAACGGTAGTTGATCTCGTACTGGCCGCAGGCGTCTTCGTGGTCGATCTGCTGCAAATCGAACCCCAGCTGCACCAGCGTGCTGCGCATGTCCTCCAGCCAGGCCGCGTTGCGGTGGATGGACTTGAGGTCGTACGAAGGTTTGTCCAGCTGGTCGTGGGCATCGGCCACCTGCCAGGCACCGTTCACCTCGCGCAGCAAAAAGAACTCCGGCTCAATACCCACCCACATGCGCCAGCCACGCGCCTCCAGTTGGGCCACTGCAGCTTTCAGCACCTGGCGCGAGCAGGTGTCCAGCGCCTCACCGCCCGCAAAACCGTTACACACCGCGCGGGCCACGCCCGGCAAAAAGGGCAGCGCCTGCAGAGACTCGGGCAACACCCGCCCGTAGTATTCGCTGCGCGGGCCCATGCGCGGCAGCCCTGTGCCCCAGATGCTGGGACCGGCAAAGCCTGCACCCACCTCTACCCACTCCTGCAACTTCTCCAGCGGTACCAGTTTGCCCTTGGCCACACCATGGAGGTCACAAAACTGGGTCAGCACGGAGTGCACGCCCTGGGCTTGCAGGGTACGGATGATATCGGCGTAGTTATGCATGAAATTGGCCTCTAGCCCTTATCGAATATGCGCGAGCAGCTATCAAAAAAGGAGTGAATGAAGTCCCCAAGCCACCGCTGCGGCTCGGGAAACCGGGGCTCACACCGGGCTGTCGATGCGAATCCAGGTGGTCTTGGTCTCGGTGTACTTGTCGAAGGCGTGCAGGGACTTGTCGCGCCCTACCCCGCTTTGTTTGTAGCCGCCAAACGGCACGGTGATGTCATCTTCGTCGTACTGGTTTACGTGCACCGTGCCGGCGCGCAGTGCGCGCGCCACGCCATGGGCTTTATTCAAATCGCTGGTCCACACGCCGGCTTGCAGGCCATAGACGCTGGCGTTGGCCATGCGCACCACCTCGGCCGTATCGTTGAACGACAGCACGGACAGCACCGGGCCAAAGATTTCTTCACGTGCGATGGTCATGTCGCCACGCACACCGTCAAACACCGTGGGCTGCACATAACAACCGCCGGTGGACTGCAGCACCTGCTCGCCACCGGCCAGTAGCTTGGCACCTTCGGCCTTGCCGCTTTCTATGTAACGCAGCACCGTGTTCATCTGCAGCGTGTCCACCAGCGCGCCCATCACCGTGTCGGGCAAGGTCGGGTTGGCTGGCGCATAGGCCGGCACCAGCGCCAGTGCCTTCTCCAAAAACTTCTCTTTGATGCTGTCTTGCACATACAGGCGCGAGGGCGCGTTGCAACTCTCGCCCTGGTTGAAGAAGATGCTGCCCACGGCCGCTTCCACCGCGCGGTCCAGGTTGGGGCAGTCGGCAAACACGATGTTGGGGGACTTGCCACCCAGCTCGGTCCAGGCGCGCTTGAGGTTGCTCTGCCCGGCCATCACGTGGATTTGTTTGCCCACGCGTGTGGAGCCGGTGAAGGCGATGCAGTCCACATCCATGTGCAGCGCCAGCGGCGAACCGGCCTCGGGGCCAAAGCCCGGCACCACGTTGAACACGCCGTCGGGAATGCCGGCTTCCAGCGCCAGGTCCGCCAGGCGCAGCGCCGTGAGCGGCGATTTTTCGCTGGGCTTGAGCACCACGCTGTTGCCCACGGCCAGCGCGGGTGCAATCTTCCAGGCGGCCATGATCATGGGGTAGTTCCAGGGCACCACCACCCCCACCACACCCACCGGTTCGCGCGTGATGAGCGCCAGCGCCGTATCGGCCGTGGGGGCGATTTCGTCGTACACCTTGTCCACCGCCTCGCCATACCAGCGGATGCAGTTGGCCGCGCTGTTCACGTCCACTGCGCGCGCGTATTTCACGGGCTTGCCCATGTCCAGCGTTTCAGTCAGGGCCAGGGCATCGGCGTTTTCCAGCAACAGGTCGGCAAACTTGACCATGATGCGTTTGCGCTGCGCCGGTGGCAGGCCGCGCCAGCGCTTGTCATCAAAGGCGGCACGGGCAGCGCCCACTGCGCGGTCAATATCGGCCGCACCACACTGCGCCACCTCGGTCAACACGCGCCCGTCCACCGGCGAGATACTTTGGAAGGTGGCACCACTCAGGGCGGCCACACGCTGGCCGCCAATCACGGCGCGCCCGTCAAACTGCAATTGGCTCATGTCGTCCTCGTTGTTGTGAGCCGCCCGCAAGGGGGCGGCGGGTTGTCAGCGCGGGGCGCTTTCGGCCCGTGTGGCAGCCGCGATCTCGCGCTCGCGTTTACGCGTCTGCCGCGCCACCCACACGCTGTAGCTGATGATGACGATGGTCACGGTAAAGATGAGCAGTGTGGCGGCCGCGTAAATCGTGGGATTGATGCCCCGGCGCGCGTAACTGAAGATGACCTGGGGCAAGGTGCTCACGCCCGGGCCGGACAGGAATTCCGAAATCACCACATCGTCAAACGACAGCGTGAACGAGAGCAGAAACGCCGCCAGAATGCCCTGCGCAATATTGGGCAGCGTGACCAGAAAGAATACCTCGTAGGGCTTGGCGCCCAGGTCCATGGCGGCCTCTTCCAGCGAGCGGTTCACCTCCAGCAGGCGCGACTGCACCACCACCATGCCATAGGCCATGCCCAGCAGCGTGTGGCCCAGGATGATGGTCAACATGCCACGCTCGGGCCAGCCCATGAGGTTTTGCGCCCCCACCATCAGCAGCAGCAGCGACAAACCAATCACCACCTCGGGCATCACCAGCGGAGCGTTCACCATGCCGGAGAACACCGTGCGCCCCAGAAAGCGCCGGTAGCGCACCAGCACAAAGGCCGCAAACGTACCCAGCACGGCCGACAACACCCCGGTAACCGTCGCCACCTGGATGGAGAGCCAGAAGCCCTCCACAATCTTGGTGTCACGTGTCAGCGCTTCGTACCAGCGCAACGAGAAGCCGGTGAAGTTCGCATCCTGTCGGGTGCTGTTGAACGAGAACACCACCATGAAGATCAGCGGCATGTAGAGGAACAGGTAGACCAGGGCCATCCAGCCCTTGCCAAAGTTTTTTTCAATCCAGGGTTTCATGGCCTGCCCCTCATGCCTTGCCGGACGCGTCGCTGTCGCCGGTGTAGTGGTAGTAAACAGCCAGTGGCACGATGATGAGCGCAATCATCACCACCGCGAGCGCCGTGGCGCGGGGCCAGTTGTTGCTGGTGAACATTTCATCCCAGACCACACGCCCGATCATGATGTTTTCAGGCCCGCCCAACAGCGAGGGAATCACAAACTCGCCCACGGCCGGAATGAAGACCAGCATGAAGCCCGCCACAATGCCCGCCTTGGACAGCGGCACGGTCACCAGCCAGAAGGCCTTGAACGGCGTGGTGCCCAGGTCATAGGCGGCCTCCAGCAGGCGGAAGTCCATCTTCACCAGATTGGCATACAGCGGCAGCACCATAAAGGGCAAGTACACATAGGTCATGCCCACCAGCATGGACACATTGGTGTACAGCATCTGGATCGGCTCGCTGATCAGGCCCAAGGCCATCAACACCTGGTTGACCACGCCCTGGTCCGCCAGAATGCCCTTCCAGGCATAGACGCGCAGCAAAAACGACGTCCAGAACGGCAACATCACCATCATCAACAAGGCCGGGCGTGCACTGGGGGCCGAGCGGGCGATGAAATAGGCAAACGGATACCCAATGGCCAGACACAACACCGCCGTACACAAGGCGTACCAGATCGAGCGCAGATAGGCCTCGATATAGATGGTCTGGAACAAGGCCCCGCCTTCGCTGCTGCGGAAGATGGACCAGTAGTTCTCGTACTTGAGCTTCAAGAGCCCGGTGGTGCTGTCCCAGATTGGCTTGAAGGGGTGGATGTCACTGCCCATGTCCACAAAACTGATGTAGAGCAGGATCAGGAACGGCAGCAGAAAGAACACCGCCAGCCAGGCGTAGGGCACGCCAATGACCAGGCGGCGGCCGGGCATGGGAAGGGAGAGTTGTGCCATGGTGTGCCTCAATCGCGCAGCACGATGGCAGAGCGGTCACCCCACCAGAAGTACACATCGTCTTCCCAGGTAATGTCGCTGAGCTCCTGGCGCGAGGTGTTGGCCTCGGTGATCTTCACCTTGGTGCCATCGGTGGCCACCACGATGTAAGTGTTGTAGGAGCCGAAGTAGGCGATTTCCTTGACCTTGCCCGTGAACAGGTTCACCGATACATCGGGACGGACCTTGCTGATCTCGATCTTCTCGGGGCGCACTGCAATGCCTACGGGCATGTTCAGCGTACCACTGACACCATGGCCCACGTGGATTTCACCAATGCCGGTCACGGCTGCACAGCGGTCGTGTTCGTCGATGCTCAGGCGACCTTCAAAGATGTTCACATTACCGATGAAATCCGCCACAAAACGGTTGGCCGGATGTTCGTACACCTCTTCGGGCGAGCCCACCTGCTGCACACGGCCCTTGCTCATCACGGCAATGCGGTTGGCCATCGTCATGGCCTCTT
>Ga0155471_103_pt1 | contig 5608 bp, 6 predicted proteins | sample RifCSPhighO2_12_FD_107129 | JGI IMG/M metagenome (GOLD analysis project Ga0155471, IMG submission 107129) | Curvibacter sp. RIFCSPHIGHO2_12_FULL_63_18
GTTCGGCTTGCAGCAGGTCTTCAGCGAGCCGCTCCAGCACCTGCTGCTGCAGCAAGAATTTATCCATGATGAAAGGTAGGCATCTCGAAAAGCGCGGGGCAGGTGTTGGTTATGAAGTGCTTTACCAGCCTTAGACGCTTCCGTTGGCTTCAGGCTAACTTCAGCTAGGCGGCTGCGTATCCCGCGGTGCAACAGTTGGGAGCGATTGTCTTCCAGAAAGCATTCACTGGCCAACTTCCGCCAGTGGCCCACAACAGTCGCTATTCGATAGTTCAACATCCGTTTTACGGGTACCGGTCCGCGATATGCGGGATGGTCAGGCGGAGCAAGAATTTGATAAAAACAGGCTCTAGCCCTCGTGGAATATGCGCGAGTAGCTCCTGAATCAGGAGCATTCTGTTAGCCACATCACGCCAACAACACGGCCCCACTGCTTCCGCACATCCCCCGCATCTCCAAATGCTCTCGAGCGGCAATCCATCTCCACACGCCGTCCCAGCGCCCGCCCTGCCATTGTGTCTGGCCCCAGCCGGTGCGCGATGCCGCAGACCTGCGGCGCTGATGAAACGCGCGCGTCAGGCTTTTTTCACAAACTCTGACTTGAGCTGCATCGCGCCAAAACCGTCAATCTTGCAGTCGATGTCGTGATCGCCTTCGACCAGACGGATGTTCTTGACCTTGGTGCCGACCTTGATGGCGTTGGAAGATCCTTTGACCTTCAGGTCTTTGACGAGCACCACGGTGTCGCCGTCCTGCAGCACATTGCCGTTGGCGTCTTTCCAGACACGGGCCACCTCCTGCTGGACGGTGGCGCCAAGGCTCCATTCGTGGGCACACTCGGGGCAGACCAACACGGCGCCATCTTCATAGGTGTAGGCCGATTGGCACTGGGGGCACGGGGGCAAGGCGTTCAAGGTATTCTTTCAATGGCGCATGGACGCCTGTTTGAGAGCTTCCATCAGGAGGTCTGGCGAACCACCCTCGGACAGGTGCTGCTTGTACCAGACGCTCAAGATCGTGCTCACCACCGGACCGGGGTTGTGCTTGACCTTGGTGAAGTCCCAATCGTTGAGCTTGCAGATGCGCTCGACCAGATCCATGTCAAGGTCGATGGCGTCATCCGCGCAACGGCGCAGCTTCAGGTCTTCAAACATGGCACCGTCGGGTAGCTTGAGCTTGAGGGTGGTGTCGTTGGGAGGGGCGACCATGGGGCTTATTCCATCCGGGTGATGCGGTTCGGCTTGAAGCCCAGGTCCGCCGCCTTGCCCTTGCGGCCACGCGCGGCGCGGGCGTTGTTCAGGCTGCGGATTTCCAGGGTTTCGTCGCGCTCCTTGCCGCCGCGGCCAATGCCGTCGATGCGGATGCTGCGGGTGTAGGCGGCAGCACCGGCCAGGGTGTCTTTGGCTTCCAGGTCGATCAGCATCAGGCCGCGGCCACCCTTCTCCATGGTCTTGAGTTCGGTGATCTCAAACGTGAGGATGCGCCCACCGGTGGACGCGCAGGCTACGTGGGTGGCAGGCGCCACCACCGTTGCAGGCGTGCCCGCCACCGTCACCTTGCCTTGCGCACCGGCTACAACGGACGGAGCGCACAGGGTTTCGCCCTCGCCCACTCCCACAAAGGCCTTGCCGGCTTTTTGGCGGGAGGTCATGTTTTCCACCCCGGCGATAAAGCCGTAGCCGCCACTGCTGGACAGCAGCAACTGTGCGCTGGCGGGCCCGGCAAAGTAATACAGGATTTGCGTGCCGCTCTCCAGCTCCAGCAGCGTGGTGACCGGCTGGCCGTCGCCCCGCCCGCCAGGCAAGGCAGACACCGGCACGGTGTAGATGCGCCCGTTGGAGCCGAACACCAGCAGCGTATCCACCGTGCGGCATTCAAACGTGCCGTACAGGCCGTCACCCGCCTTGAAGGCGAAGGTGGAGGCCTCGTGGCCATGGCCGGTGCGGGCCCGCACCCAGCCTTTTTCGGACACCACCACAGTCACCGGTTCGTCCACCACCTTCACTTCGGCCACGGCCTTTTTCTCGGTCTGGATCAGGGTGCGGCGCGGGTCGGCAAACACTTTGGCGTCCGCCTCAATCTCTTTGACCATGAGGCGGCGCAGTGCGGCAGGGCTGCCCAGAATTTCTTCCAGCTTGCCCTGTTCGGTGCGCAGCTCGGACAGCTCTTGCTCGATCTTGATGGCTTCCAGCCGCGCCAGTTGGCGAAGGCGGATTTCGAGGATGTCTTCGGCTTGGCGGTCGCTCAGCTTGAAGCGGGCCATCAGCGCGGCCTTGGGCTCATCCGACTGGCGGATGATGGCGATGACTTCGTCGATGTTCAGCAGAACGGTCTGGCGGCCTTCCAGAATATGGATGCGGTCCAGCACCTTGCCCAGGCGGTGGCGGCTGCGCTTCTCGATGGTGGTCTGGCGGAAGCTGATCCACTCGGTCAGCATCTGCCGCAGCGATTTTTGCGTGGGCCGACCATCCAGCCCCACCATGGTGAGGTTGATGGGCGAAGACGTTTCCAGGCTGGTGTGGGCCAAGAGCGCGGTGATCAGCTCTTGCTGCTCCACGGTGCGGGTCTTGGGCTCGAACACCAGGCGCACCAGGGCGTCTTTGTTCGATTCATCACGCACCACGTCCAGCACATTCAAGATGCTGGCCTTGAGCTGGGTTTGCTCCTGGCTCAACGCCTTCTTGCCGGCCTTGACCTTGGGGTTGGTGAGTTCTTCAATTTCTTCCAGCACACGCTGGCTGCTCACGCCGGGCGGCAGCTCGGTCACCACCAGCTGCCACTGGCCGCGCGCCAGGTCTTCAATCTTCCAGCGCGCGCGCACCTTGAGGCTGCCACGGCCGGTGCGGTAGGCATCGGCAATGTCCTGGGCGGGGCTGATGATCTGGCCACCGCCGGGGAAGTCAGGGCCGGGGATCAGCGTATAGAGCTCGGCGTCTGCCAGCGCGGGCGTCTTGATCAGCGCCACGCAGGCGTCGGCAATCTCGCGCAGGTTGTGGCTGGGGATTTCGGTGGCCAAGCCGACCGCAATGCCACTGGCACCGTTGAGCAGGCTGAACGGCAGGCGGGCCGGCAACTGGCAGGGCTCTTCGGTGGAGCCATCGTAGTTGGGCTGGAAGTCCACCGTGCCCATGTCGATTTCATCCAGCAGCAGGCTGGTGATTTTGGCCAGGCGGGCCTCGGTGTAGCGCATGGCGGCAGCGCCGTCGCCGTCACGGCTGCCGAAGTTGCCCTGGCCGTCCACCAGCGGGTAACGCTGCGAGAAATCTTGCGCCATGCGCACCAGCGCGTCATACGCAGACTGGTCGCCATGCGGGTGGAAGCGGCCCAGCACGTCGCCCACCACACGGGCGCTTTTGACGGGCTTGGCGCCCACATTGCCGTTGGTGCCACCAAAGCCCAGGCCCATGCGCGACATGCTGTACAGAATGCGGCGCTGCACGGGCTTGAGGCCGTCGCACACATCGGGCAGTGCACGCCCCTTGACGACGGAAAGTGCGTACTCCAGATAGGCGCGCTGCGCGTAGGTGGCCAGGTTGAGTTCGCTGTAATCGCCGGGGGCGGCGGGTTCGGGGATCAGATCGAGCGTGGTTTGGTCAGTCATGTTTCGTCAGTCAGCTATCGGGGTCTGCGGCACGGGCTGGCCCTGCAAGGGCGCCACCATGTTGCCGCGGCCTGCAGCGCCGCCCAAGGCCATGGCCTGGGCAGCGCCGGGCGCTCTTAGTACATAGGGATCACGGGCGCCGGCCAGCACGTAGCCTTCGCCATAGGTGGCTTTCACACGGCCAGACGCCGTCTTGTTCACCTGGGCCACGGGCACGGGTTTGAGGGCGGCATACAGCTCGCCCACGGTGGCCACGTAGTTTTGGGTTTCTTTGTAGTTGGGCACCTTGTTGCCCGCACGCTGCACCGCACCCTCGCCCGCGTTGTACGAGGCCAGCGCCAAGTCCAGCTTGCCGGGGAACATGTCGATCAGCAGGCGCAGGTAACGTGTGCCCAGGTTGATATTGGTCTTGGGGTCGGTCAGCTTGGACTCCACCGATCGCCGGCGGTCGCCATCCACGCCAAAGCGGCGCGCAGTGTCGGGCATCACCTGCATGAGACCGACGGCGCCCTTGGGGGACACGGCCTCGGCGTCAAAGCCGGACTCCGTGGCCACCAGGGCCTGCAACAGCTCATAGTCCACGCGGTAACGCGCCGCTGCCTCTTTGAGCAACGGCTGGATCTTGCGGTAGCGCGGCGAGGATTCGAAAAACTCGGCCAGCTTGGGGTTGACTTCAGGTGCGGCAGCCACTGCAGGTTCGGCCATGCCCGGTGCCGTGGACTGCAAGGGCGCCCGATAAAACTGGCTGTAGCGCGCGTCCACCTGCTCAGCCGCAAAGTGGCTGTGGCCCTGCTCGTCGACCCACACCCAGACGTCCGCTTGGGCATAAAAAGAGGCCATAGCCCCCGTCAACAGTGCGCAAGCAGCTACTATTTTCATAGCAATCAGACGTCAATCTCGACCGAGTCGCCGTGCAGCTCCATCAGCTCACGGCGCGCCGCGGCCTCGCCTTTGCCCATCAGCTTGGTGATCAGCGATTCGGTCGCGCCAAAGTCAATCGCGCCCAGCGCCACCGGCAGCAGGCGGCGGGTGTCGGGGTTGAGCGTGGTGTCCCACAACTGCTCGGCATTCATCTCGCCCAGGCCTTTGAAGCGGCTGATGGACCAGGCGCCTTCGCGCACGCCTTCCTTGCGCAGCTTGTCCAGAATGGCCACCAGTTCACCTTCGTCCAACGCATAGGCTTTGCTGGCGGGCTTTTTGCCACGGGCCGGTGCATCCACGCGGAACAGCGGGGGGCGCGCCACAAACACGTGGCCCGTCTCGATGAGCTTGGGGAAATGGCGGAAGAACAAGGTCAGCAGCAGCACCTGGATGTGCGAGCCGTCCACGTCCGCATCGGACAGGATGCAGACCTTGCCATAGCGCAGACCGCTCAGGTCGGGCGTGTCGTTGGGGCCATGTGGGTCCACACCAATGGCAACCGAGATGTCGTGGATTTCGGTGTTGGCAAACAGGCGGTCACGGTCCACCTCCCAAGTGTTGAGCACCTTGCCGCGCAGCGGCAGGATGGCCTGGTTTTCCTTGTCGCGGCCCATCTTGGCGCTGCCGCCGGCGGAGTCGCCCTCGACCAGAAACACTTCGTTGTAGGCAATGTCGCGGCTTTCGCAATCGGTGAGCTTGCCGGGCAACACGGCCACGCCGCTGCTCTTGCGTTTCTCGACCTTCTGCCCGGCTTTTTGCCGCGTCTGTGCGGCCTTGATGGCCAGCTCGGCCAGTTTTTTGCCGTAGTCCACATGCTGGTTCAGCCACAGCTCCAGCGTGGGGCGCACAAAGCTGCTGACCAGGCGCACCGCATCACGCGAGTTCAGCCGCTCCTTGATCTGGCCCTGGAACTGCGGGTCCAGCACCTTGGCACTCAGCACATAGCTGGCCCGGGCAAACACGTCTTCGGGCATCAGCTTCACGCCCTTGGGCAGCAGGCTGTGCAGTTCGATAAAGCTTTTGACCGCGGTGAACAGGCCATCGCGCAGGCCGCTCTCGTGCGTGCCACCGGCGCTGGTCGGGATC
>Ga0155471_126_pt1 | contig 5382 bp, 5 predicted proteins | sample RifCSPhighO2_12_FD_107129 | JGI IMG/M metagenome (GOLD analysis project Ga0155471, IMG submission 107129) | Curvibacter sp. RIFCSPHIGHO2_12_FULL_63_18
TGCGGGCTCCGTCTCCCAGTGTGTACCCCGTGGCGCCCCAGGCAAAGGCAACGCCTACGCCCATGAACATCAGGCCGGAGAAAAAATCTTTTTGGCTTTTTATATTCACTGTCTGTCTCCTACAACTAAACGGTCACGCATTCTGCCTGCATTTTTAGGGGCTTTGTTTTCCGCCTGACTCACCCGTGCAGCGGGGGCGTGGAGGTCAGCACTTCCTCCATCACCGTTTGGCCCTCTGCCACGCGCAAGGCGCCGGCCAGCCGCAGTGGGCGCATGCCGTCGCTCACAGCCTGGCGGCGCAGGGCGTCTATGTTGGCGTCGGAACTCACGCGCGACTTGAAGCCCTCGGTGACCACCAGCAGTTCATACAAGCCCATGCGCCCCATAAACCCGGTCATGCGGCAGTCCACACACCCCACCGGCTTGAATGGCTTGTAGCCGCCATTGATTTGCCAGGGCTTCACCATCTCGCTCAGTGCTTCGCGGCTGGCCTCATCGTCACGCACCTTGCATTGCTTGCATAGCGTGCGCACCAAACGCTGCGCCAGCACACCCAGCAAGGTGGCGTTGATCAGATAGGGCGGAATGCCCAGCTCCATCAAGCGGGTGACGGCGGAGGGTGCGTCGTTGGTGTGCAGGGTGGAAAACACCAAGTGGCCGGTGAGCGCGGCCTGCACCGCCATCTCGGCGGTTTCCAGGTCACGGATTTCGCCCACCATGATGATGTCCGGGTCCTGCCGCATGAGGGCACGCAGCCCCTGCGGAAAGCCGAAGTCCAGCTGTGGCTGCACCTGGGTCTGGTTGAAGGACGGCTCGATCATTTCGATCGGATCCTCCACCGTGCTCACGTTCACCTCTTCGGTGGCCACCCGCTTGAGCGTGGAGTACAGCGTGGTGGTCTTGCCAGAACCCGTGGGGCCGGTGACCAGAATGATGCCGTGTGGCCGCTGCACCAGTTGCTCCCAGCGCGTGGCGTCGTGGCTGGTGAAGCCCAGCGCGTCCAAATCTTTCACCGCGTTGTCGGGGTCAAAAATGCGCATCACCATCTTCTCGCCAAAGGCCGTAGGCAAGGTGGAGATACGCATTTCAATTTCATCGCCACGCGGGTTGCGGGTCTTGATGCGGCCGTCCTGCGGGCGGCGCTTTTCGATCACATCCATGCGGCCCAGCAGCTTGATGCGCGCGGTCATCGCGTTGAGCACGCCCATGGGCATCTGGTAGACCGGGTGCAACACGCCATCGATGCGAAAGCGGATCACGCCCTGCTCGCGCCGTGGCTCCAGGTGGATGTCGCTGGCGCGCTGGTCAAAGGCGTATTGCCACAGCCAGTCCACCACCTGCACCACGCCCTGGTCGTTGGCATCGAGCTGTTTGTTGCTCTTGCCCAGCTCCACCAACTGTTCAAAGCTGGCGCCATTGTTCGCCCCGTTTTTGCTGGCGGCGCGCACGCTTTTGGCCAGCGCATAAAACTCTGCGGTGTAGCGGGTAATTTCTTGCGGGCTGGCCACCACGCGTTTGACGCTGCGGCGGCTCTGGCGCTCCACCTCGGCCACCCAGTCGGTAATAAAGGGTTCGGCCGTGGCCACGGTGATCTCGCTGGGCGTGACCACCACCGGCAGGATGCGGTGGCGCTCGGCATAGGCCGCACTCATGGCGTCGGCCACCTTGCCCACATCCACCTTGAGCGGGTCAATGCGCAGGTAATCCAACCCGGCGCGCAGCGCCAGCCACTGGGTCAACATCTCGATGTCGAGCGGTTTCTGGTCCGACGCGCGGCGCATGGACACACTGGCCAGGCGGACCAACGGGTGCTGCGAACTTTCGGCCTGTGCGCAGCGGCTGATGGTGCGCTGGGCCTCGTCCTCGGCAATCACCTTGTCGTGCTGCAGCCACTCCACAAGACGGCGCCAGTCCACCGGACCGAGGTGCGATGCAACACCAGGTGCGGATTTCTTGGCGGCCGTGCTCATGCCTGCACCGGTTTAAAAACACGCACCCATTTATCGGCAGGCAGCCCCCAATGGGACTGGATGAACTCGGCGCGCTCCATGAGCAGCGCACGCTTGGGGCGGCTGGGGGTTCGCTGGGCCAGCACCACCGTGTTGCCTTCCCGCGTGGCCTTGAAGGCCCAGATGGCATCGGCACCAAAGGCCTGTGCAATTTTGTCCACACTCGCCTGGAAGCTGGAGCTGCGGCCAAACAGGTTCACAGTCATGCAGCCCTCTTCCGTCAGGGTGGCACGGCAGTCGGCATAAAAGTCGGCACTGTCGAGCACGGGCGCAGCGGCCTCTTCGTCGTACAGGTCCACCTGCAGTGCATCCACGGCGCCCAGCCACGCGTCCTTCTTGATTTCTTCGGATGCATCGGCCAGCACCACCTGCATGCGGCTGTTGTCGGCCGGTAGCTTGAACCAGCCGCGGCAGGCGTGCAACACCTGCGGGTTGAGTTCGATGGCGGTGGTCTTCATCTTGAGTTCTTTGTGGCAGAACTTGGTGAGCGACCCCGCCCCCAGCCCCAACTGCAGCGCCTGCCGCTTGGGCACGGTGATGGGGTCGACAAACAGCAGCCAGGCCATCATGCGCTGGATGTATTCGTGCACCAACACGGTGGGTGCGTCCACCAGCATGGAGCCCTGGATCCATTCGCTGCCCAGGTGCAGGTGGCGGATGGGGCCTTCTTCGGAAAAATTGACTTCGGGGAGAGAGAGAGGTGCTTTTCGTGCCATGGGGATTTATACCAGCAGCGCGGCCAGTTTCGGCAGGGCTTTACAGGCGTTGTCCGTCGTGGCTGCGGCCAGATCCTCTAGCGCCATGCCGCGCAACTGGGCGATCGTCTGGGCAATGCGCGGCAGTTCGGCCGGTGTGTTGCGTCCCTGGGGCACACCTGCGGAACGCTCGGCCGCCGTGGTGTAAAGCCAATGCGGTGGAATGTCGGGGGCATCCGTCTCCAGCACCAGCGCGTCCAGCGGCAGGGTTTGGGCCAGGTGACGCAGTTGGTGGGCGCGTTCAAACGTGACGGCACCCCCAAAACCCAGCTTGAAACCCAGCTTGATGAATTCCTGTGCTTGCACCGCGCTACCATTGAAGGCATGGGCAATGCCCTGCCAGCGTCCGCCGGGGCCAGCCACCTCGCGCAGGTGCTTGAGCAGGCGGTCGGCCGAGCGCCGCACATGCAGCACCACGGGCAACTCAAACTGGCGGGCCAGCTTGAGTTGGGCGCGGTAGATGGCCTCTTGTGTCTCGCGCCAGGGGCTTTGGGTGAGCTGCGGCACAAAATAGTCCAGCCCGATCTCCCCCACCGCCACCAGGCGCGGGTCGGCCTGGTGGGTTTGTAGCTGTTGCGCCAGCACCGCCAGCGCGTCCTCTTGCGCCGTGGGCACATACAGGGGGTGAATGCCCAGACAGTAGCTGTGGTTCTGGTGGTGGGCCAGCTGGCGCACCACTGCCAGATTGGCCACCTCCACCGCCGGGATGACACAGTGCACCACCCCCGCTTGCCGGGCAGCAAGGCAGACGGCGTCCACCTGCTGGTCCGCCTCAAAGGCGTCCAGATGGCAGTGGGTGTCTATCCAGCGCATGGTGGTGGGTGGTGGTGGCGTCAGCGTTTGCGCTGCACAAACAGGTTGCGGGTACGGTCTTCGGGATAGGCGAAGGTTACCGCACCGTTTTTCACCAAGCCCATCACCAACATATTGCTGGTGATGGCGTCTTTGTCGTCCTTGCTGAAGGGCCGCTCATGTGTGGCTGTGACACCGTAGTACACACGGGGCATGTTTTCCAGCGCAGCCTTGATGCTGGGGCCCGAGAGGTTGCCATCGCGGATGGACAAGATCGCGTAGGTCAGCAGGTACACCGTGTCGTAGGCCTGGGCAGCGGCCATGGGCACGGTGATCTTTTTGGTGTTGAATTTGCGGGCGTAGGCACTCAGGAAAGAGATGCGCCGCTCGTTGCTGGGCTCGGCGATGAAGGTTTGTGCCATCAACGCGCCTTCGGCGGCGTCCTTGGCGCCATCGATGAAGAAGGGAAAGGACAGTGGCCAGGCCCCCACCTGGGGCACCGTCCACTTGAGGGCCTGGCGCCCCTTGGCAATCACCGCGTTTTCGGGCCCCACGGTGTAGCTGAACATCACGTTGGCCCCGGCGGCCTGGGCGGCCTTGAGCTCGGCCTGCAGGTCTTTCACCCCCAGGTCGAAGCGCGCCACAAACACGGGCTGCAGGTTCTTGCTGGCCAATGCCTTGACCACATCGTTCATGCCACCCTCGCCGTATGGCGTCTTGTCGGCAAAGATCGCCACCTTGGTCCAGCCGCGGCTCACGATGTCATCCACCACAAACGGGGCCTGGATGGCGTCGCGCGCGGAGGTACGGAAGATATAGCTCTCCGCAGCGGGGTATTTGGCGGTGATCGGCGTGCCCGTGGCACAGGGCACGATGAGCGGGAGCTTGGCGGTCTGGAATACGTCCAGGGACTTCATGGCCACGCCCGTATTGCAGAAGCCAAGGGTGCCCACCACGTCCTCCTTGAGCATGTCCTGCGCGTTTTTCAGGCCCACGTCGGGGTTGGCAGTGTCGTCCTTCACTACCAGCTCCAGCGGCCGCCCCAGGTAGCCGCCCGCGGCATTGATCTCGTCCACCGCCAGTTTGGCGCCATTGAGCATGGGGATGCCAAAGTCGGCAGAGGGGCCAGAGAAAGGACCGATGAGTCCGATGCGCAAAGGCTTGGCGGTCTGCGCGGCAGCCCCCATGGCCAGCCCCGCCCCCACCACCACGCTCAACCAGGAATGCCAACGACGGTTCATAGTGATTCTCTAGAAATTGGATGGGGCAGGATAGGAGCCCCCCACCCCGCCGTCATCCGCGAGAACCCTTGGACGCGGGCCTTGCCCGTCCGCCCCGTCAGCAAATCGCAAGCCACCCGCGCTTCGGCGGCAGGCTCCTGGGGCTGCGCCTTAACCCGCGAAACGCCCCGACACCAGCTGCAGCTGGCGGCTGCAGCGCGCGGCCAGCGTGGCGTCGTGGGTCACCAGCACAAAAGCGGTGCCCTGGTCGCGCGCCAGCGTCAGCATCAGGTCGAACACCCCATCGGCGGTGCTGCGGTCCAGGTTGCCGGTGGGCTCGTCCGCCAGCACGCAGTCGGGTTGGGTGACCAGCGCGCGCGCAATCGCCACACGCTGGCGCTCGCCACCAGAGAGCTCGGCCGGGCGGTGGTGCATGCGGTGCTCCAGCCCCACAAGCGCTAGCATTTTCATAGCTGCTTGCGCAGCATCCACGGGGTCTACACGCCGAATTGTCAATGGCATGGCCACATTGTCGAGCGCACTGAACTCGGGCAACAGGTGGTGAAACTGGTAGACAAAACCCAGGTGCTGGTTGCGCAAGCGGCC
>Ga0155471_133_pt1 | contig 4485 bp, 4 predicted proteins | sample RifCSPhighO2_12_FD_107129 | JGI IMG/M metagenome (GOLD analysis project Ga0155471, IMG submission 107129) | Curvibacter sp. RIFCSPHIGHO2_12_FULL_63_18
CGTCAAGGAAAAGGCCGACAAGGGCAACACCTTCGCCAAAGCCGTGCTGCAAAGCTGGGCTGATGCCGAGTGGTTCACCAGCCGCCCCGAAGTGCCCCAGTCCATCACCGTCACCATCCTGAAGGTGACCGGCGAGACCAACACCGACGACCTGTCGCCCGCACCCGATGCCTGGAGCCGCCCCGACATCCCGCTGCACGCTTTGGCCATGCTGAAGAACAAGCGCGACGGCATCACCCCCGAGGAAGATGGCAAGCGCGGCCCGGTCAAGTTCATCGAAGACCTGCGCGCCCGTGGCAACCTGGTGGCTTATGTGGGTGACGTGGTCGGTACTGGCTCCTCCCGCAAGTCCGCCACCAACTCCGTGTTGTGGTTCACCGGTGAAGACATTCCCTACGTGCCCAACAAGCGTTTCGGCGGTGTCTGCCTGGGCACCAAAATTGCCCCCATCTTCTACAACACCATGGAAGATGCTGGCGCTTTGCCCATCGAGCTGGATGTCAACGCCATGAACATGGGCGATGTGGTCGAACTGCGTCCCTACGACGGCAAGGCGTTCAAGGACGGCAAGGAAATCGCATCCTTCCAGGTCAAGAGCGATGTGCTGTTTGACGAAGTGCGCGCCGGCGGCCGCATTCCCCTGATCATCGGCCGTGGCCTGACCGCCAAAGCCCGTGAAGCCCTGGGCCTGGCTCCCTCGACACTGTTCCGCCTGCCGCAGAACCCGGTGGACACCAAGAAGGGTTTCAGCCTGGCGCAGAAGATGGTTGGCCGTGCCTGCGGTCTGCCCGAAGGCCAGGGCGTGCGCCCCGGTACCTACTGCGAACCCAAGATGACCTCGGTTGGTTCGCAAGACACCACCGGCCCCATGACCCGCGACGAGCTGAAAGACCTGGCTTGCCTGGGCTTCAGCGCCGATCTGGTGATGCAATCCTTCTGCCACACCGCCGCTTACCCCAAGCCCGTGGACGTGAAGATGCACCACGAGCTGCCCGACTTCATCAGCACCCGCGGTGGCATCTCGCTGCGCCCTGGTGATGGCGTGATCCACAGCTGGTTGAACCGTTTGTTGTTGCCTGACACCGTGGGCACCGGTGGCGACAGCCACACCCGTTTCCCCATCGGCATCAGCTTCCCCGCTGGCTCCGGTCTGGTGGCATTTGCTGCGGCTACCGGTGTGATGCCTTTGGATATGCCTGAGTCCGTGCTGGTGCGCTTCAAGGGCACGATGCAAAACGGCGTGACTTTGCGTGACCTGGTCAACGCGATCCCGTTGTACGCGATCAAGGCCGGTTTGCTCACCGTCGAGAAGAAGGGCAAGAAGAACATCTTCTCGGGCCGCATTTTGGAAATTGAAGGTCTGCCAGACCTGAAGGTGGAGCAGGCATTCGAGCTGTCCGATGCGTCTGCCGAGCGCTCTGCCGCCGGTTGCACCGTGCACTTGAACAAGGAACCCATCATCGAGTACGTCAACAGCAACATCACCATGATGAAGTGGATGATTGCCAATGGCTATTCGGATGCCCGCACGCTGGCCCGCCGCATTGCCGCACAGGAAGCCTGGCTGAAGAACCCCGAGTTGCTCAAGGGCGACGCCGATGCCGAGTACGCTGCCGTCATCGAAATTGACTTGGCCGACATCCATGAGCCTATCGTGGCCTGCCCCAACGACCCGGACGATGTGAAAACATTGGCTGACGTGGCTGGCGCCAAGATTGACGAAGTGTTCATCGGTTCCTGCATGACCAACATCGGCCACTTCCGTGCCGCCTCCAAGCTCATGGAAGGCAAGCGCGATATCCCAGTCAAGCTGTGGATCGCTCCGCCCACGAAGATGGACGCCAAGCAACTGAGTGATGAAGGCCACTACGGCGTGCTGGGTGGTGCTGGTGCACGCATGGAAATGCCAGGCTGCAGCTTGTGCATGGGCAACCAGGCGCAGGTGAAAGAGGGCGCCACCGTGTTCTCCACCTCCACCCGCAACTTCCCCAACCGCTTGGGCAAGAACAGCAATGTGTACCTGGGCTCGGCTGAATTGGCGGCGATCTGCTCCAAGCTGGGCCGTATCCCCACCAAGGCCGAGTACCTGGCCGACATGGGCGTGCTGACCGCGGCCAGCGACAAGGTGTACCAGTACCTCAACTTCGACAAGATTGAGGACTACACCGAGTCCGCTGCGACCGTGAACGCGTAAGCGCGACGGTTTACCGCGAAAAAGCCCCGCAGTGCAAGCTGCGGGGCTTTTTGCATGGCGCAGGATAATGGCGGCCATGAGTTTTCTGTCCTCCATTCCTCTGTCCTGGCAAACCATCGTGTTGCTGATTGCCAGCAATGTGTTCATGACCTTCGCCTGGTACGGCCATCTGAAAAGTTTGGCGACGGTGCCCTGGTACACCGCAGCGCTGGTGAGTTGGGGCATTGCCCTGTTTGAGTATTTGCTGCAGGTGCCCGCCAACCGGATAGGCTTTCAGCAGGCCGGTTTTTCGGTGGCGCAGCTCAAAATCATGCAGGAGGTCATCACCTTGCTGGTGTTCTTGCCGTTCGCCATGGTCTACCTGAAACAACCCTTCAAAATGGATTTCGTCTGGGCGGGTTTGTGCATGGTAGGCGCTGTGTATTTTATTTTTCGGACCCCTTGAACGCGTCCGATACCGTCGGGTTACGGGCGGTTACACTCCGCGCAGCCCAGTTTTAGTCACAAAACCGACATATTCACTCGTTAGGAGCCAGCCATGCTGTTTGGAAAGTTGTTGCCCCGTGAAGGCAATTTTTTTGAGATGTTCAACCAGCATGCAGACCGCATCGTCGAAGCGGCGCAGGCCTTCTCCAAGTTGGTCGCCAACTACAACGACCTGGACTTGCGTGCCAAGTACAACCAGGAGGTGGACGATGCCGAACGTGCCGCTGACCGCGTGACCCACGAGTGCAACAAGGCGATCCATATCACCTTCATCACCCCCATCGACCGTGAGCAGATCCACTCCCTGATCAATACCATGGACGATGTGGCCGATTTGATCCAGGATTCTGCGGAAACCATGGCGCTGTATGACGTGCGTCACATGACGGAAGAAATCACCCGTCTGACCGATTTGAGCGTCAAGTGCTGTGAGCGCTTGCGCGATGCCGTCAAGTTGTTGGGCCATATTGCCGACCAGAATACGGCCGAAGCGGCCCTGAAGACTTGCGAGGAAATCGACCGGCTGGAGTCCGATGCAGACCGTGTGATGCGGACTGCCATGAGCAAGCTCTTTCGCGAGGAGTCCGATGTGCGCGAGGTGATCAAGCTCAAGGCGATCTACGAATTGTTGGAAACCATTACCGACAAGTGTGAAGATGTAGCCAATGTGATCGAGGGCATCATCCTCGAAAACTCCTGATTTCGCGGCAGGAATCACTATGGAAAACGTACAGGCAGCCCTGTGGGTCATAGTATTGCTGGTGGCGCTGGCACTGCTGTTTGACTTCATGAACGGATTTCACGACGCAGCCAACTCTATTGCAACGGTCGTCTCCACGGGCGTACTCAAGCCGGGGCAAGCCGTGTTGTTTGCCGCCTTCTTCAACTTCGTTGCCATCTTTATCTTCCACCTCAGTGTGGCGGCCACGGTGGGCAAAGGCATTGTTCAGCCGGGCGTGGTGGACACCCATGTGGTGTTTGGTGCCCTGGTGGGGGCAATTACCTGGAATGTGATCACGTGGTACTACGGAATCCCCAGCAGCTCCTCACATGCGCTGATCGGCGGTATTGTGGGCGCCGTGATTGCCAAGGCGGGTGCCAGCGCTCTGGTGTCTTCGGGCATCATCAAGACGGTGGCCTTCATCTTCGTCTCTCCCTTGCTGGGTTTTACCCTGGGCTCGGTGATGATGGTGATCGTGGCGTGGGTGTTTCGGCGTTCGCGGCCATCCCGCGTGGACAAATGGTTCCGCCGCTTGCAACTGCTGTCCGCCGGGGCCTACAGCCTGGGTCACGGTGGTAACGATGCACAAAAAACGATTGGCATCATCTGGATGATGCTGATTGCCACAGGGTATGTGGCCGCATCTGACAGTTCTCCCCCGACTTGGACCATCGTGTCCTGCTATATGGCCATTGGTGCGGGCACCATGTTTGGCGGTTGGCGCATTGTGAAGACCATGGGCCAGAGGATCACCAAGCTCAAGCCCGTGGGCGGATTCTGTGCGGAAACCGGTGGTGCCATGACCTTGTTCTTGGCGACGGCCTTGGGCATCCCCGTGTCGACGACGCATACCATCACAGGGGCGATTGTGGGCGTGGGGTCCACCCAGCGCGCCAGCGCAGTGCGCTGGGGCGTGGCAGGCAATATTGTGTGGGCCTGGGTGCTGACGATTCCTGCAGCGGCTTTTGTGGCAGCGATTGCCTATTGGGTCAGTCTGCAGATTTTTTAAGGGTGCTGGTTTGGGACAGGCTGCTGGCCTGTTCCATCTGGTGCTCAAAGTAACGCTGAATGCTGAACGCCAGGC
>Ga0155471_129_pt1 | contig 3243 bp, 3 predicted proteins | sample RifCSPhighO2_12_FD_107129 | JGI IMG/M metagenome (GOLD analysis project Ga0155471, IMG submission 107129) | Curvibacter sp. RIFCSPHIGHO2_12_FULL_63_18
GCTGCTGATGTCCGCCATGGGTGCCAACGCCGACGACAGCATCCCGCTGCGCCGCGCCGAGTTGCACCTGGAGCGTTCGGGTCTGGCCTGGAACGTGATCCGCCCCAACTGGTTCATGCAGAACTTCCACACTTTCTGGCTGCAGGGCATCCAGACCCAGGGCCAGATCCTCCTGCCGGTGGGCGCCGCGAAGGGCAGCTTCATCGACACGCGCGACGTCGCGGCCGTGGCCGCCAAGCTGCTGAGCAGCGACGACTTCGTGAACCAGTCGCACGACCTGACCGGCAGCGAGGCGTTCGACCACACCCAGGTGGCGGCAATCCTGTCGAAGGCTGCGGGCCGGACCATTGGCTACACCGACGTTCCCGAAGACGCAATGCGCCAGGGTCTGTTGGGCGCGGGTCTACCGGCGGACTACGCCGAGTTCCTGCTGGCGATCCTGGGTGCCTTCAAGACCGGCTATGCCGAGCGCACCACCGACGCGGTGCAGCGCATCACCGGGAAAGCGCCGATCCGTCTGGAACAGTACGCGCAGGACTTCAAGGCCCACTGGGCCTGAGGCGGTGTGAACGAACCCGGCGAGCCCGAGTGGGGTCGGGTTTTCGTTTGATGGCCTGCGGTGGCGGTCGGATACTCGCACGACCTGATGCTGGCCGCGGTCGAGCGCATCCAACGGCTCGGTCGATCTGGAGTGAGGCTCCACCACCGCGAGCACGCGCGCCAGGCCGCGTCTCGGCGTCTCGGTGTCCATCTTTCAGACCAGCTCGCGCCTGCTCACCCGGCACAACTCGGGCAGCCAGGCACTGGCCAACCGCTAGGGCCGCAGCGTGGCGGTGACTGCTGGCGCCACCAGTAAGAGTAAGCGCCCCTTACTTAGGTAATGGCGGCAATGGTTTTTTAGGTTATTGCGCGCATTGGCTTCGGAGTGCTTCCGGCAGGTCGAATGCAATAAGTACATCTAACCACCGCGAAATATACGCAATAAGCTATTAAATTGATATCAAAACCAGGCAATCTGCCCCCCGCTGCACAGCCTACCGCCAGAAAGGCGTTGGTGACGATTTTGTAGCTTTTGTCCGGGTCGATCAGGATGCCGTTGAGCTTGAGTGTGACCAGTGCCGGGGCTTCCGACCCACTCACATTTTTTTGGCGGTGGCTGCGGACAGGGTGTTGACAGGCAGGCACAAAACTGCGGTCAACAATGCCAATGCCATGTGACACAGGTAGACAGCGTTGACATCCATACGCTGCAAACTGACACTGCCCAGCAGCGACACGGTAAGGGCAACCCCCACACCGGAACCACCAGCAGTGGCCCTGGAGCCATCGCAAGTCCTGCCAGAGGCAGCGAGTAGTGCCAAATTGAATTCATGTAGAAGAAGAAGGCAAAGAACGAATCAGATGCGCCAGCGAGGGCGCAGCCAGCTTCTCAAACAAGTTAGCGCGGTGCATCTCCACCGTGCCCGGTAACACGGCCATGGCACGGCCTATTTCCTTGTTGGTCAGGCCTTCAATGATGAGCCCCAGCAGCGATGCGGGGCCTTGCAACTGCACGGCCACCGCGCGTTTGCGGCATTCGGGTTCCAGCAGTTGCAGCACGTCGCGCGCGGCCTGGGCCACGTCCACCGGCGTGGTGGTGCCGGTGTTGGGCCGCTCGATGGCGCGGCGCAGGCGGGCCACCACCTCGGCGGCGCGCCGGGCCTGCACCACGGTCTTGTCCATGGCGGCCTGGGCTTGGGCCACATCGGGCGGGTCGTCGGCCAACAGGCGCACGGTGGCCTGGGTGCTGGCCAGCACGGCGGTCAGTGGCTGGTTCAGCTCATGGGCCAGGCCGGCGGCCAGCTCGCCCAGCGCGTTGAGGCGCGACACCTGGCCCAGGCGCAGCAGCTCTTCGGCACGACGCCGGGCCCCGCGCTGGCGCAGCGCACTGGCCAGCGCGACCAGGGCCAGGGTCCAGCCCACCAGACCGGCGGCTAGCGGCCACCAGGGTAAGTCGCCCAGGGTGTAGTCGCGCTCCAGCACCACGTCAAAGGGCTGGCTGGCCGCGGCCAGCTGTTTGCGGAAGGCAAAGCGGTGCAGGGCCGCATCCGACGTGCTGCCATGCAGGGGCCAGCGCGCGCTGCCCTGCTCCAGCCAGGCTGCAGTGTGGCGGGCAGCTGGTGCCTGCGGGTTGTCGCCATAGGGCCAGTCGGCCCAGGGAACCATGAGCGGCAAAGAGATTTCCAGCGCGTAGGCTGCGGCCTGTGGGCCACTGCCCGCCGCGGGCGCCATCACCACCCAAAAGCGCGCGTTGGGCAGGTCAGCCAGCGCCAGCTGGGGGCTGCCCTTGCCCTGCTCGGCAACCCGCAGCGCGGCCGACAGGGTGCTGTCGCCGGGCCAGGCAGCATCGCCCACGCGCCGCCACATGCGCATGAACTGTGGGTAGATGGCAGGTAGACGAACGTCCAGCGCGGGCTGCATCAGGACCAGGGTGGCCAGCACCGCCTCGTGCTGCACCGCGCGCTGGGACAGCAGGCGGTGGGCAATGCGGGCGTCGGTCTCAAAGGCGTTGCGGCTGCGCTCCATCGACTGCCAGACCAGCCAGCCACCGCCCAGCAGCAGCCCCAGCAACCAGACCACCGCCCAGGCGGCGCGCGGCTGCCGCCGCAAGAAGGACTGGAAACCGGTGGAAAGTGAAATGGCGCGCATGGAAAATTCTGGCACAGCCAGCCCCTGGCGCCTTGGCAAAGCAAGGCCTTCTCTCAAAAATTGTCCGCCGTGCCTCTGAGGGATGTTTGCCCGCTAATGGGGTCGGGCATAAAACTGCACGCCGTTGCGACCGGCCGTCTTGGCCTGGTACATGGCAAAGTCAGCCGCGCTCAGCAGGGTGTCGAGCTCCGTGCCATGCTGCGGAAAGCAGCTAACCCCAATACTCGCCGTGATGCGGACGGTGTGGGCCCCCAATTGGTAATCAGGCCGCAGAACGTTGAGCACCTTGTCGGCCATGCGGTGGGGGTCGTCGTTCCCTTCCACCAGCACCACAAACTCATCGCCCCCCAGACGGGCGACCAAGTCCCCTTCGCGCACACAGTCCTGAATACGCTGTGCCACTTGCCGCAGCAGCAGGTCGCCCATGTCGTGGCCCAGTTCATCGTTGATGGCCTTGAAATGGTCCAGGTCGATGAACAGCAGAGAACTCGTCCCACCGCTGCGCTCCATGCGATGCAGGCTGCGTTTGAGCGTGTCCATGAACATGGCGCGGTT
>Ga0155471_132_pt1 | contig 2379 bp, 3 predicted proteins | sample RifCSPhighO2_12_FD_107129 | JGI IMG/M metagenome (GOLD analysis project Ga0155471, IMG submission 107129) | Curvibacter sp. RIFCSPHIGHO2_12_FULL_63_18
GCTGGGGCGAGGCGGGCACCAGGTCACCATCCAGGTGCGGGCGGGCCAGGGCCGAGCACAACATGGTGATCAGCAAGGCAGCGGCAAAGGGCAGCACCAGCCGCTCGTAGCGCTGCCACAGCGTGCGCAGCAGGCCCTGCCGGTTCCAGTCCGTCTGGCCCAGGCTGCGCGCGGCCAGGTAGCCGGCCACCACCAGAAACACCTGCACCGCCATGCGGGCGTAGTCGTAAAACCAGGCCGCCAATTCGGGGGCGGCTTGGGCGGTGGCGTCAGACAGGGGGCCGTAGAGTGCGAAGTGGTGCAGGACGATGCACTGGGCAGCAACAATCTTGAGCAGGTCGATCAGGCGGTAGGCAGGGCGTTGCGGCAGCATCAATTCAATAGCAAAGGGCGCGCGCCTGCGCTGTGGCAGGCGCCGTGGCGGGCTAGGCCAGGGTGTACAGGGGGATGTCCTTGGCCGTGGCCAGGGCGTCCAGTTGTTGGCGGGTTTTTCCAGCCAGATAGGCAGCAATGGCCGTGTGCGTCTCAGGGGCGAACATGGCCAAGATATGCGATTGTCGCAGACCCACCTCGGCCGCCAGCGCGGCCGCAAAGTGCGGCTCCAGCGCAGCCAGGGCCACACGGCCGTCTTGGCAGGGGTAGACGCGGTAACCCGCATGGCCGCCACCCACGGCAGCGCCGGGTGCCGTCAGGCCCCAGGTGCGCGGCAGGGCCAGGTAGCCGGCGGCCACCGACAAGGCCACTTCCTGGTACACGCCCTTGCCCTTTTGCAACTGCAGCAGGCGGGCCTGCAGCACGGCCTCAGAGGTCATCAGCGAGCCGGCCATGTCGGCATACAGCGTGGGCGGCAGGTCCAGGCCGGTCACCAGCGCGTTCTCGGCCAGGTAGGTCAGGTCGTGGCCGGGCTCTTCGGCACGGGCGCCGGGTGCCCCCACGATGGCCACCACGCTGAGCTGGGGGTAGCGCTTGTGCAGCGCCTTCCATTCGAGCCCGAGCTTTTTGAGCGCGGAGGGGCGAAAGGAGGTCAGCAGGATGTCGGTGCTGGCCAGGGCCTTGTGCAGAACCTTTTGCCCGGCTTCGGTCTTGAGGTCGGCGCTGCTGATCTTCATGCCCGCGTGCATCACCTCGTAGGCCGCGCGGTTGTACAGGCCCATGGGGTCGCCGCTGCTGCCCTTGGGCGCGCTGGGGTGGGGGGGCGGCTCCAGCTTCACGCAGGTGGCGCCCATGTCGCGGCAGCGCATCAAAGCGGCCGGCCCCGGCAGGTTCAGCGCCAGGCTGAGGATGCGCACGCCTTTGAGCGGACGCAGCGGTTTGGCGACAAGGGCAGGGGGCGTGGTGCTCATGGGTTTGCTATCAAAATAGAAGCTGCTTGCGCAGGGGCTACGGGGGCTAGAGGCTATTTTGATGCCAAACGGCTAGGCCGCTGTCGCCAGTTGGACTGCCCAGGCCTGGAGCCAGGCCACGGCGTCTTCTTCGGGCTGGCTGGTTTCCATGGCGTCCAGCACGCAGATCTCGCCCACGCGCTGGGCGCCCAGGTCGCGCAGGCGTTCGTCAAACTGTTTGCCACCGCCCATGAAGCTGTCGCCATAGCTGCTGTCGCCCAGCGCCACCAGGCCAAAGCGCACATGGCCCAGGTACTTGGCTTGCGCGTCCAGCGAGTGGAACAGGGCCTGCGCGTTGTCCGGCACATCGCCACTACCAGTGGTGCTGGTGCAAATGATGAAGGCGCCGGGCTGGTCGAACACGGTGATGTCCAGGCCGTCCATCGGCAGCACGTCTATGGTGGCCTGGATGTCGTCGGCGCTGAACTGCAGGGCTTGGGCGACACTGCTGGCATTGCCGTGCATGGTGCCCACGAGGATGGTGATCTGCATACGTAGAGGGGGAAATGGGAATTGGCGCCGATGGTAGCGGCAATAATGGCGGCCTACCCGGCAACGGGATTCCCGTCATTTGCAGGTGCCCCCGTGACCCAACCCCTCGATTCGCAGCTGGGCTTTGCCTTTTTGGCCGAGCTGCCCACCCTGGACCTCGCGCCGCCCAAGCGCGCGGCCCGCGCGCCCAAGGCCGCCGCCAAGTCTGCAACCGCCAAGCCCACCCCGCCGCAGGCGCCCACACCTGCCGCCGCACCCACCGCCACGCTGGACGCCGAAGCCATGGCCCAGGCGCTGGAAGCCCATCCCGACTACCGTGTGCAGCGCCGCCTGGTGCCCCGGCTGGACTGGCCCGGCACGGCGCAGGGCGCCGTCCAACGCATCCTGGTGCTGGACACCGAAACCACCGGCCTGGACCAGGCCCGGGAAAAAATCATTGAGCTCGCGCTGCTGCGCGTGGACGTGGATACGGCCACCGGCTTGCCGGTGGGCCCGGTGCAGGTGT
>Ga0155471_119_pt1 | contig 2169 bp, 2 predicted proteins | sample RifCSPhighO2_12_FD_107129 | JGI IMG/M metagenome (GOLD analysis project Ga0155471, IMG submission 107129) | Curvibacter sp. RIFCSPHIGHO2_12_FULL_63_18
CCTGTGGGCCATCAGCGACGACAAGGTGTTTGGCCCACGCCGTGTGGTGGAAGCGTTGCAGCAGGCCTTTGCCGCTGCGCCCGGGGTGGCCGAGCTGCGCCATGTAACACCGGCCGACCTGGGCGTGCCACACATTGGCCACTTTGGCCCCTTCCGCCGGCAAATTGGCGAACGCCTGTGGCCGCGGTTGCTGGATGACATCGAGGCGGCGGTGCCGCAGCTCAAGGGCTGAGACGCGCCGGCCTGCAACCCACCAACGACACCCCGGGTACGGGGTGCCCCTGCTGCCTGCAGCGCCGGGTCCGGCTGGCTCTCTGGCGGGTAGCCAAAGAGTGCAAGGCAGCAGAGTGGGTGAAGCGATTAGACGGTGCAGCCATCCATCTGTCCAATATACATTTCATATGCATTCATCTTGAATCCAGATGGATAGGCTACGATGGTGGCCTACTCTGCATACGCCCCATGGAACTGCGCCAACTTCGCTACTTTCTTGCCATTGCCGACAGCGGCTCGTTTTCCAAGGCGGCGCAGCGCGTGTTTATTGCCCAGTCGGCGCTGAGCCACCAGGTGGCCCAACTGGAGGACGAGCTGGGGGCGCCCCTGTTCCACCGCTCACGCCGCGGCGTGGAGCTGACTGAGGCGGGAAGCCGCTTCCATCCGCACGCAGTGTCCATCTTGCGCCAGGCGGACGAGGCCATGGCCAGCGCGCGCAGCGACAGTGTGGCGCCCAGTGGCAAGGTGGTGTTTGGCATTCCGCACAGCGTATCCAACGCACTGGCCCTGCCGCTGCTGCGGGCGGTGCGCCAGCAGTTGCCCCAGGTGCAGCTGGAGCTGACCGAGGAGCTGACCGGCAACCTCAGCAAGCAGTTGCGCACCGGCCAGATTCAGCTGGCCGTGCTGTTTGACGACGGGCAACTGTCCGAGTTTGCTGCCACACCACTGCTCCGCGAGCAGCTGTATTTGATCGAACCCGCGCAGGACGGCAAGAAGCGCCGGGCCAGCATCAGCCTCAAGCAGGCGCTGGCCCTGCCGCTGACCCTGCCGGCCAGCCCGCACGGCGTACGCCCCACGATTCACAACGCGGCCGCGCGTGCCGGCCTGGCCCCGCCGCAGGTGGAGGCCGACATCAGCTCCATCAGCATCCTGCGCACCACCCTGTTGGCCGGGCTGGGGCGCACGCTGCTGCCGCTGATGCCGTTTGAACACGAAATCACCACAGGCCTGCTGCACGCCACCAAGGTGAGCAGCCCGCCACTCACGCGCACGCTGGCCCTGTGTGCCTCGGGCCATATCCCTGGGTCGGCCGCGTCGAAGGCGGTGGAAGGCGTGACGCTGGCGCTGGTGCGCGAGCTGTGCAGAACGGGCCACTGGCAAGGGGCCAGCCTGTTGCGCTGAAATACAAGCCTTTTAGTGCTCTAGCCCTTGTGGTTATTGCGCAAGCAGCTATTAGATCGATAGCAAATCAAGCTCCGTAGCCGTACAACCAGGGCACATCCAGCAGGCGTGCTCCCAGCAGGCGCAGCGATGCGTCGCGCCCCTGCCGTGCCGGGCCCCGCAAGTGAAAAATCTGGCCATTGCGGATGGCGCGCGCCTGCACGCGTGCATTGCGCTGCCAGCGGGTCTGGGCGTAATGCGCCAGCGCAGCGGGCACATGGGCGGGCTGGGCCAACAGCGAAGCCACCAGCTGCTGCGCGTCCTCAATCGCCATGCCAGCCCCCTGCGCCAGGTAGGGCCGCATGGGGTGGGCGGCATCGCCCAGCAGCGCAATGCGGCCCTGTGCCTGCTCCGCGGCACTGGCCATGGGCGGGCGGTCGTACAACGGCCACAGGCGCCAGTCGTCAAGCGCGTAGATCAGGTCCAGCAGCGGCGCCTGCGCATTGGCCAGGCGTGCACGCAGTTCGGTCGCATTGGCACTGTGGTCCCAGGACTGCGGGTCACCCTCCACATGGCCCTGCACAATGGCCACCACATTGAGCCATTCACCACCGCGCACCGGGTACTGCACCGCATGGAATTTCGGGCCCAGCCAAGCGGTGACCACCTGGCTGCGCAGCGGGGCAGGCAAGCTGTCTTGGCGGACCATGGCCCGGAAGGCCAGGTGCCCCGTGGAGCGCGGCTGCGCATGCGGCATCAGGGTTTGCCGCACCCGGCTCCAGAGGCCGTCCGCAC